>OGMT01000403.1_pt1 | contig 34430 bp, 61 predicted proteins | sample 1573271 | NCBI WGS metagenome assembly OGMT01 (sample SAMEA2582000, study PRJEB24529) | metagenome | biome: Human gut stool | place: China | collected 2011 | reverse complement strand
ACTCTTTCCCTACACGACGCTCTTCCGATCTGTTAAGATCAAACAGGGAAGCACAACAGGAAGCAGCGCCACAGCAAAGAAGGCTGCCCAGAGCTATACCGTCAAGGAAGGGGACACGCTGTATAACATCTGCCAGACGCAGCTTGGCAATGGCGAGAAGTATCTTGATGTGGCAGCAAAGAATGGAATCAGCAATCCCAATCTGATCTCAACAGGGCAGGTGATTGTCTTTTGAGTGAGTACAAAAATGATATTGTCCTGTTGATTGAATCAGGAAGTACCGTTATTCAGCCGGCAGTGGAGGACAATATCATCTGGGAAACAAACCGAAAAAACACCCCTGGAAAGCTCACCTTTACGGTGATTCAGGACCAGGGCATTGAATTTGACGAGGGAAGCGCTGTTTCCTTACAGGTAAACGGCATCCCTCTTTTTTATGGATTTGTTTTTTCTCGGAGCCGCGACAAAACACATAAAATCAAGGTGACTTGCTACGATCAGATCAAATATCTGGTCAAAAACAAAAACACCTATCAGTATGAAAACAAGCAGGTGGGCGATGTAGTGCGGATGATTGCAGAGGATTTCCAGCTAAATGTGGGAACGCTTGCAAATGGCGGATACGCTATGACGCAGTATGAGGAGGAAGAAACACTCTACGACATTATTCAGAACGCCATGGACTTGACGCTGATGAACACCGGCGTCCTGTTTGTTCTCTATGATGATTTTGGGAAACTTACGCTGCAGAACATTGAGAGCATGAAGACCGACGTACTGATCGACGAGGAAACCGGTGAGAATTACACCTATACCTCCTCGATTGATGAGCTGACCTACAATCAAATTCGGCTGTACTATGACAACGAGGAAAGCGGAACAAGGGAGCTGTACATTGCAAAGGACAGCTCGAATATCAACCGGTGGGGCGTGCTGCAGTACACCGAACAGCTCAATGACCCAACCAGCGGACAGGTGAAAGCCGATGCACTGCTGGAGTATTACAACAAGGTTACCCGCGGACTGGACATCAGTGGATGTGTGATGAAAGGAAAGCTGCAGGCGGGCAACTCGGTTGGAGTGATCCTCAATCTGGGTGACATAAAAATCCAAAACTACATGGTAGCGGAAAAGGTCACCCACCATATCACCACCGACCATTGGTCCGCAGACCTCAGATTGATTGGAGGGGAATTTATTTAATGGGCGCAATCGAAGTGCTGGAAGCGATGAAACAGATGTCAGTGGATGCACAAAATTCCCAGAAACCAACCATCATCCTGTTTGGACAGGTCATCAGCGCAAAACCGTTGCAAATCTTTGTCAACCAGAAGCAGACCATCAAAGAGGATGCGCTAATTCTGACCCATGCGGTCAAGGACTATGAGGTCGATATTGAAGTCAGCCACTACACAGTCAACGACAATTTCCTTATCACCATGCATGACCATCCAAATGTAGCTGAAGATGATTTTGATTCTCACCACAAACATGCCTATCAGGGCAGGAAGAAAATCAAAATCTACAACGGCTTGAAGGTTGGTGAAAAGGTAATGATGATCCGGCAGAACGGAGGCAGCCGGTATATTGTGCTGGACCGCATTGACGATCCACAGACGGAAGGTGAATGGATTTGATACCACAGACACAAGGACTGTTAAGGGAGTCTATCGAGATTGTACAGGAACCAAGTTTAACCTATCGCCTTGATTTAAACAGCAACATCATTTCCGGCATGACAGACGGATTGGAAGCGGTCAAGCAGTCGGTATATCACCGTCTGGGAATAGAACGGTATCAATATCCCATCTATTCCTGGGAATACGGTTTGCAGACATACGACCTGTACGGAAAACCGATGCCGTATGTGATGCCAGAAATTAAAAGAAGAATCAAAGAAGCATTGCTCAAAGACGACCGTATCACGCAGGTGGACGGTTTTTCTTTTGCCCATGAAGGTACAGAGCTGACTGTCAATTTTGCAGTGCAGAGCAATGCGGGAGCATTTCAGACGCAGCTTGTGCTGACAGAAAGCGGGGTGAGTGTGGAGATTGTTTGAAAACATTACAGTGGAAATGATACGCGACCGGATGCTGGACCGTATGCCAGCCGGTACGGACAAAAGGGAAGGTTCGGTCAACTGGAACGCGGTCGCAGCGGCAGCGTTGGAGTTTAAGAATATGCTCATTGAAGCGGACGGCATCTATCAGGAAACTTTTGTTGATACTGCATCCCGCTGGGGACTTATTCTGCGTGGAAAGGAAAGAAAACTATATCCATACCCTGCGACCTATGCCATCGGCAAAGCGGTTTTTAACATGGAGGTGCCGATTGGCAGCCGGTTTTCGGTCGATCTGGTGAACTTTACGATCACCGCGCGGGTAAGTCAGTACACCTATCTTGCGCAGTGTGAGACTGCCGGAACCGAGGGAAACCGACATCTGGGGGATATGATCCCGATTGAGTACATTCAGGGACTGAAAAAGGCAGTGCTGGAGGAAATCCTCATTCCAGGCAAGGACGAGGAAGATACCGAATCCTTCCGGCAGCGCATCCTTGATTCCTACTATGACATGTCATATGCAGGAAACATTGCCTACTACAAAAAGGAGGTAAAAGCGATTCCTGGTGTGGGAGCGGTCAAGGTATATCCCATCTGGAATGGTCCTGGAACGGTTGGCATTGAGCTGTTGGACAGCGAATACGACATCCCCACAGAGGAACTGATCGAGGAGGTACAGCAGAAGGTCGATCCGGTGGATGCACACGGACACGGCATGGCGATTGCGCCCATCGGACACTACGTCACCATTATGGCGGCGCAGGCACTGGAAATCGACGTTATTTTTAGTCTGACCTATCAGGACGGTTATGACTGGGAGAAGGTAAAGCCCAGCGCAGAGGAAAGCATCAAGGCGTATCTGCTGGAACTGACAAAAGAGTGGGAAAACACCGACATGATTGTGGTGAGAATCTCGCAGATCGAAAGAAGACTGCTTGATTTGGAGGGCGTGCTGGACATTAGCGGTACGCGCCTCAATGCAGGAGATGCAAACCTGCTGCTTTCCGAAAGCCAAATCCCACAGCTGGGGGTGATCGCGGATGCGGGAAGCTAAAATTGAAAATTACCAGCCGCCATTGGTGCGGGCACAACGGGAAATGGGGTATATCACCAGCGCAGAAAACCCCGAATTTAACTGGTTGTACGGCATTCTCGACACCGCCATGAAGGACCAGTTTATTGTCACGGCGACTGAAATCGGTATCAGCCGATGGGAAAGGATTCTTAACATCAAGCCACCTGCGGGCAGCACGCTCGAGCAGCGCAGAGCCGCTGTAATGGCACGGCTGCTTGCGCGCATCCCAATCAATTTGGAAGTAGTGCGGCAGGTTGTCGAAACCTATCTGCAGGTACCGGTCAACATCTATCTCTGGTGGAATGAGGACATCCGCACCTGGCAGGAGATCGAGGACGACTTCGATACCTGGGAAGCGGTGTCCTATTACGACTGGGAAGATTTTTACATGGAACTGGAACCGTACACCATCCTGATTACCTACAAAAACACCATCGAGGTAGCGGACGTTTCTCCACTCATCAAGCTGTTGTATGAGCTGATTCCCGCAAACCTGAAGGTGATTGTCCGGTTCCTGTATCAGACGTGGGAAGAGGTAGAAGAAAAATACGAAACCTGGGAAGAGCTGGAAGCAACAACCTGGGAACGAATTGAAATGGGGGTAGAATAATTGGATACAACCAAACTGCTGGGACTGCAGGTAGCGGGCCCAAAGGACAGAGCACGCATCAGCGAGGTAACCGGTAACTTCAACCTGCTTGACCAGTATGCTGAAAGCTGGAACGGCTTTTCCAACACCGGAACGGTTGAGGCGCAGGGAACTGATTTCACTATTAAGCCGCTGCTGAAAATTGCAACCGAACTGTTTTCACTGACTGTCAAAATGCCCCGCGCCTTTGCCGAGGACGACACCATCACGGTGGACGATGTGGTGTATAACCTCTATCAGGGCACCGACCCGGCGCTCAATGATGCGTGGAAGGCTGGCGAGGTGGTGACCATCAACTTTGACAAAACCTCCCGCCGGTGCTGGGCTTCTGCCGGCGGCGGAGCGCCAAGACCTTTGCCTGCACAGGTGAGTAATATGCAGGCGAGCACACCAGAAGGAGAAACGCCGAGCATTGTCTTTACATGGACAAATCCATCGGACGAAAACTTTGCAGGCATGGTGCTGATTGTCAAGGAGGGCAGCGCGCCGAACAGTGTGACCGACGGTGTACAGGTCTACAAAGGCACTGGTACGACCTTTACCTACACCGAGGGTGTGCAGTGGGAGCACACCTATTTTGCCCGCGGCTTTGCATACAACAGCCAGAACAAATTCCAGCTGGATGCCACCGGTGCGATTGCAAGTGCAACGCCTTCCGATGTTCCGAATCCGGTCAGCGGCTTAAAGCTGGAAGGAAACAAAGGGAGCGCCACCCTGACGTGGACCAATCCGACCCAGCAGAGCTTACAAGAGGTGAGGGTCATCCAGAAGATTGATTCTGCACCGGCAAACCTGAACGATGGAACACAGGTGTACAGCGGGACAGGGACAAGCTGTACGGTATCCAATTTGCAGGACAGCATCCATTATTATTTTGCTGTCTATGCGATTTCCAAAAATGGAAAGTACAAAGAACCAGCTGTGAAGGATTACATCCCGGAAATCTACCCGAAGTACAGCTATACCGGAAATCACACCCTCGTCAAGGATGAAAACAACCACTGGCGAATTAAGTTCCTTTCCTCCGGTGTGCTCGAGTGGCTGTCGGAGGATGCGCAGATTGATGTCTTTTTGGTCGGCGGGGGAGGTAGTGGCAGCGCAGGTGGAGGTGGTGGAGGATATACGCAGACCCACCAAAAACAGATTTTAGAAAAAAATCAAATGGTACAAATATATGTTGGTGCCGGTGGAGAAGATGGGAGTGGAGGAACATCCTATTATGGAAATTTGTATGCACAAGGTGGAACAAGCACACACTCTAATGGCATTGGAGGAGATGGAGGTTCCGGTGGAGGTGGGGGAGAAAGAGGAAGCGACCCATATAATCCTAGTGGAACTGCGGGAAGGGGTGGAAGTGATGGAGGAAACGGAGAGGACTTAAGCAGCTACTCTTATGGAGGAAGAGGGCAAGGAAGGACAACCCGTGAATTTGGAGAACCAGAAGGAGCGCTTTGTTCCGGTGGTGGTGGCGGTCGAGATTTATACGGAGGTGCTTCAGGCGGAGAAGGAACCCCTGTAATAGCTGCACATGGGGCAAGTGCAGGAAGTCTAAGGGGAGGCGGCCCAGGTGGCGGTTATGGAGGTGGAGGAGGTGGTTCGAGCAGTGGAAAAAGTAAAGGTGCCCAAGGCATCGTCATCATCCGAGATGCAAGAACATAAAGGAGGGAAATCATGCGACACGCAGTAATTGATAACGACACCATCGTAAACATCATCGAAATCGACCCGCGCAACGCCTCTGATTTTGGCAATGCCGTTACTATCCCGGAAGGGGTGGGTGCGGGAGTCGGCGATACATACCGGGATGGCAGATTTTACCGCACCGACCCCGAAACCCAGCAGGAGGAGGAAATTTTGCCGTATAACCCGTTGGAGGAAACCCACAAGCGTCTTGCCGAGGTGCAGGCAAAGCTCGACGAAAACATCATCGACACAGATTTTAGAATCTTAATGCTTGAAAGCCTGAGTGCTTCCAATCTGTAAAACAAAGGAGAAATGATTTATGGCAACCTACGAAATGATGAAACGCACAATTATCAGACAGAAGGCATCCGGCGCTTTGAACAGGTCGGACTGGCAGGCAAAATTGGATGTATTCCTGATGTTTGACCGCATCACAACCGAGCAATACACTGAGCTCAAAGAGCTGATTGGGGACAGCGCAGCGGCATAGGATACGAAAGTATGTAAAACAGCAGACTGTAAAAGAAGGGAAGTTGCTCTTTTTAGGGCAATTTCCCTTTTGTTTTGGAGTTTTATATGAAAGGAGGTGAAAGGGTGAACGAGTTAGGCGAAATCTCGGCGCTGGTGAAGGAGTACATATCGCCGGAAACGGTGTGGCTGGTTCCTTGCCTGTATGCGCTGGGCAGTATCATCAAACGCTCCATCCGCATCGACGACACCCTGATACCGGGCATCCTGTGCCTGGTGGGGGTGCTGTTGTCGGCACTGGTGAGCGTGGCTGCCTGCGAGCCGGTCGGCTGGATGCAGTGGGTGATTCTGGCGGCGGTGAGCATCGGGCAAGGCTATGTGCTGGCGGCGGCAGCAATCTGCCTCAATCAGCTGATCAAGCAGCACGGCAGGGCAGGAGCGCTGAAAAAAGGATTTGACGGTCAGACAAAAGAAGAAACAACAAACGAACAGAAAGGTGTGGAATGATGACAAAACGAGTATTTATTGGCGTTGGGCATGGGGGCAAAGACCCCGGCGCTGTCAAGTACGTCAAGGAATCCGAAGCCAATTTACAGATGGCTTTGGGTATGAAGGAGGAGCTGGAGAAATACGGAATCACGGTTGGAATCTCCCGAACTCGTGAGGAAGATGACCCGCTCAGTGAGGAAATCAAGGAAGCAAACGCTTTCAAGCCTGATATTGCCGTTGAGGTACATAACAACGCGGGCGGCGGTGACGGCTTTGAAGTTTATTACCAGACCAACGGTTATAAGGCTCAGTCTATGAAGCTGGCACAGTGCATCGAAGCAAGGGTCAAGGCATCCGGCCAGAAATCCCGCGGCATCAAGACCAAACTCAACGGCAGCGGCACAGATTACTTTGGTTGGTGCAGACAGGTGCAGTGCCCAGCGGTGCTCTGTGAGGGATTTTTCGTGGACAATGCCACAGACAGCGCAGACTATAACACCACAGCCGAGCAGAAAGCCTATGGAAAGGTTTATGCTCTTGGTGTGCTTGATTATCTGGGAATCAAAGAAAACCCACAGACGGGCGCACAGCCGCCACAGACAACACCACAGGACAAGCCAGAATCCTTGCCATACACTGTACAGGTGGGAGCATTTACAAACCGAGTGAATGCTGCGTCAATGCAAAATAAACTCTCAGGCATGGGCTATTATGCGTTTGTTACTGGTGAAAACAGCACTGACAGGGTCTGTGTGGGCAAGTTTGCAGACAAAGGAACTGCACAGAAAACAGCTGACGATTTGAAGAAAAAAGGAATCGCCGGATTTGTGACAACGATTTAGGAGGAATTTTATATGATTGATATTACCGACATCATTGTGGGCGTTATTGGAGTATTGGGGCTTATCCTGACAGGTATTGTTATCCCGATGCTGCGCCAATGGATCAAGAGTAAGGTCACCAATGAGCAATGGGAGAGCATCAAAAGCTATGCAATTGCAGCGGTACAGGCGGCGGAAATCCTGATCGGCGCAGGCAACGGCGAACAAAAGTTTGAAAAAGCCAAAGACTATATCGAGGCTCAATGCAAAGCCCACGGCATCAAGATTGACATGGACACCATCGAGGTGGCAATCGAGAACGCATGGAAGGCGCTGGGGCTGGACCATGAAGAAAAATCTGAACAGACAGTTAGATTTTAAGCGTTTTATGATATAATGGAGGTAAATAATATGGCACTCAACGCATTTTACGGCAACAAAAAAGTAATGATTGTTGGCAATAACCAGACCGCAAAGGATATTGCGGAAGCGCTCAAAGCTGAAGATTTCAAAAACGTGATTTCCCTTGAAGCTCCATCTTCCTACGCCGCGTACTATGGCATTTCAGAAGAAAAGCCGGACTACACCCTCTTTGTTAAGGAAGCAGCACAGTGCAAGGTGAAGCTCACAAGGGTGGAAGGACTGCTGGGTGACCGTTTAGGACATCAAGTCAAACGAGACTATGAGGAAAGCCGCAAGGCTCAGAGCTTCTATAAACATCACCTTAAGATGATTGGAATTGACCCATCTTTCCTTGGTGCAGTAGAAATTCCTCTGGAGGAAGTCAAAGGCATTCCATGGTTCTATCAGGACAAGTCCCCGATGCTGCACCTGTTTGTTCCAAAAGAAGAAGGCGTTGCACAGGTGGTCTGTGAGGCTATCAAAGACTATTTTAAAAAGTAAGGTGAATTGCCTATGGCAGAATGTAATTGCAACAACTGCCCGCTATTATCCCGCGTTGAAAGGCTTGAGCAGGACATGAAGCACAATTCTGACACCCATTCAGAATTGTTCCATGACATCAACGAACTCAAGCAAGGTAAGGCAATTAACTTTGAGAAGATCAGCACGACCTTGGAAAAGGTTGAGAAGATTGAGCAAAAGGTTGACCAGTTGGTTTTGCAGCTTTCCAGTGCCCCAGCTAAAAACTGGGATGCGGTTATAAAATCTTCCATTACTGCTGTTGTCGGTGCTTTAGTCGGCTCATTTATGACCCTTATCATAAAATAAAGGAGAATCGGTGTGGATAATAAAGAGACAAATAAAGACAAGCTCACAAAGGAACTGGAAAACGAAAATGATGCAATGAAACAGAGCGTTATGGTTGCCAGAATTTTAGCAGACGTATCGCAGCAGTATGAGAGATATTTCAAGAGAATGTGGATTGTACTGATTGCATCCATTATTGCCAACTTAATTATTGTTGGTGCTTTCCTTTGGTATGAAAGCTAGTGGGAGTATGAGACAACAACCACTACTACTCAAACCGTAGAAGGCGACAGCGCAGAAATCAACAATGTTGAGGGAAATCAGTATAAAGATTCTGCAACTCATTATGAAGGGACAGAAAAAACTGAACCTCAAGGGACAAACCCTCAGGGAGGTAATAGTTAATGGCAAGAGCAACACAAACAGTTACTGTCACACGCACAAGAAAAAGAAAAACGGCATCTAACGATGATACCATGATTTGCAATGTATGCCATGGTACTGGAAGACAGAAAAAGCCTTCCCGCAAAAAGTAGGTGATCGCGTGAATCGAGATGATGTGCGCGCAATGCTCAAAAGATGTAATTCAAGGCCGGCGAAAGTGCTGGCCTTTTCTTATATCTCATTTTCGGAAAAGGAACAACTTGTGATGCAGCTGCGATACTTGCACGGACTGACGCAGGATGAAACAGTAGAACGCTTCCCTTACTGTTATGCACAGATGCTTTCCATTCCTTTACAAGATGCCATTGACCGATATCAACCTTGTCTTGATTCGATCAAGAACTGGGAGAGGGACGCGCTGGACAAGTGTGCAGATGTATGGAAGGATACTGGATTCATTGAACGTCAGCAAAAGATAATTGAATATTTACAAATACAAGTAAAGACCATCTTTCTGATTTAGAAGGATGGTCTTTTTTTTATGCTCTTTTTGCCCTGTATCAGATGCTTGCCGCTCTGGTATGGGGTATTTTTTACCTCATTTTTACCCTCAAAGATACCTTGAATTTACCTCAGAAAATACCTGATTATTCACTGTAGGAAAGTGAAGAAAAACCGCATTTTAAATTGATTTTTCCGACATAACATCTATGCTCATCCTGATAAAAAACATTAAATGTTTCATCGGATAGACGAGTCAGTTCAATCATAGAAGGATTTAGATTACCTTCTATCAGAGCAGTTTTTAAATGTATCATAAACTGATATTCCAAATCTGACAGCACATTGAAATCAGGGTACTCTGGAATACGCCCAGATTTAATAGTGAACGGAATTTCGCCCGACACAGGGAGAGAATGAAAAAGGATAGGAACGTCAGGATTAACAGTATAAGGGAATAACCCGTTTTGAATCTGCTCAAGCATTTCCTCCTGCCCATCCAAATAGTAATAATATTTATTTTTTATCTTTTCTCTTGAAATCCCATGAAGATTACTGAGCTGTTCCAGCAGCGATCTGATACTTTTGGAAAGGTCATATTTTTCAATCCAGCACTCAGGATGATCTTTAAAAAATTGAATAATCTCATTGAAAGACAAAGGACCATTTTTCTCCAAATTTTCTTTTATGATATCAAATAAAGTGTCAATCAATTTTGCAGTATCTTCATACAGATGGTTGATTCGGTTCGACATTTCTGTCAAACTGCAATCGTATCCGAGAAGGATTAACGGGTCAATTTTTCCAGCGGCAATTTGCTTAACTTCATCTATCCGCATCTTTTCAAATTGAATTCTGGAAAGAACAGTTTCCACATTATCAGATTGAGAAATAATATCGATACTTTCGTTAATTAGTCTGATTCTATCGGGAATTTCCAACAACTTTATTTCACAATCCTTGCAGAGTCCATGTTGTCCCAATCTTAAAAAGAACCCTCTTTTTCCACACCAAGGACATGTAGCCATATTATCCTCCCCTGATTGACAAATTTTTACAATCTATTATAATAGTGATTGAGGGAAGATATGTGTACAACCATGTTTTTTTCTCACCGCCGCTTGCAAGGGTAGGAGCTTGCAGGCGGCTTTTTATTTATAATCCCCGGCAGAATCCGACGGCACGTCCTTCGATGCGAATATTGCTGGATTCTCCATTCATAATCACGATCGGTTCATAGTTGGGATTTTCAGGACGCAGGATAAGTTTATCTGGATAAACATATACTCTTTTTAAAGTGGCTTCATTGTCAATCAGAACGGCAGCAATTTGTCCGTTTTCCACCATTTCCTGCTGCCGAATCGCGACAAGATCACCGTCCTGAATTTTGGGTGCCATGCTGTCGCCGACACAAACCAGAGTAAAATCAGCTTTCCAGTGTTCCGGTACGCTGTCATATTCTTCCACGTTTTCCTCCGCAAGGATAGGAGTGCCGCAGGCAATCCGTCCGACACGGGGGATTTATGCTTGGAACTGGCTGGAAGCCTTGGGGAACATCTTTTATATCATCCAGTCCCATAAGATAAGAAGGAGATACCTCCAAAACATTCGCCAGCTTTTCGATAATATCTCGTTTCAAATTTACAACCAGACCATTTTCATATTTATAAATAGCGGCTTTTTTTACACCAATTTTTTCGCCGAGCATTTCTTGCGTCATATCTTTTTCGATACGCAGCTGACGGATTCTTTCGCCTGTCGTCATGATAACACCTTCCTTTGCTGTATCTTAATTATATCATAGATTTTTCAAAAATCAAGAAAAAGCATCTTGACAAGACACAAAAACTGTGATAAATTAGTGGTGTCTTAAAAAGACACTATCACACAAATGGAGGTGAAAAATTTGAATAAGCAGTTGCTTGCAAGTGTACTGGCTAAGAATGGAGATACTCAGTCTGATCTGGCAAAGGTACTCGGATTGAGCTTATCCAGAACTAATGCCAAGATCAATGAGACAGATGGTGCTCAGTTTACACAAAATGAGATTGCAGCAATCAAAAAGGCGTATGCCTTGACTGCAAAGGAAATCGACGAGATTTTTTTTACCCCTAAAGTATCTTAAAAAGATTCAATCAAACAAATTGAATTGAGAGGAAGATTCGATGACTGATTTACAGATTTTCAACAGCCCAGAGTTCGGGGCAATTCGTACCATCGAGAAGGACGGCGAACCGTGGTTTGTCGGCAAGGATGTGGCTACTATTTTGGGATATGCAAAACCACTCAATGCACTGGCTACACACATTGATGAAGATGACTCCCTAAAACAGGGACTCACCGATAATATGGGAAGGATGCAGGAAACAATCTTCATCAACGAATCCGGCTTGTACAGTCTGGTACTTTCCAGCAAGCTGCCAACAGCAAAGAAGTTTAAACGCTGGGTGACAAATGAGGTCATCCCATCTATTCGCAAGCATGGCGCATACATGACACCGGAAACACTGGAAAAGGTTCTGCTTAGTCCCGATACCCTGATGCAGCTGGCACAGAACTTGAAAGACGAGCAGGAGAAGCGCAAGGCACTGGAAGCACAGATTGAGAGCCAGAAGCCAGCAGTCCTGTTCACCGGTGCAGTAGAAACGTCCAAAACATCCATCCTGATTGGAGAGCTGGCAAAGATGCTCAAACAGAACGGCGTCAATATCGGACAAAACCGCCTGTTTGCATGGATGCGGGAAAAAGGCTACCTTATCAAACGCAAGGGCACAGACTACAACATGCCGACACAGCGGTCGATGGATATGGGGCTGTTTGAGATTAAAGAAACCACCATTAACAACCCTGATGGAAGTATTAAGATCAGCAAAACACCAAAGGTAACCGGAAAAGGTCAGGTTTACTTTATCAACCTGTTTCTCAATAAGGAGGAATTATGATGGCAAAACTCAGACGGCTGAAAGCCTGCATGGTAGAACGCGGCTTAAACAACAAAGAGCTGGGTAACATCATCGGAAAAACGGATGGTTACATATCCCGTATGCTGAACGGCAGCACAATTCCAAGATTGGATGTTGCATATCAGATCTGTGACGCTCTGGAGATCTCAAGATATGACCTTCCAAAGTATTTCCCTATTAGCGAGGTGAAAAACAATGTACCCGTATCACAACCGCATCAAGCAGCGAATTAAAAACGGCGAGCTGGTAGGACGCAAGTTTGTGGACAACCATAAAGGCATTGGTGAGTGTATGCTGCTTGTATTCAACACAGAACCATCTATCAGACCGGTTCGCCCAAAGCGATACGCAGAGTATGTGGATATTCTGGCAAGATGGTCGAAAGGAGAATTTAACAGATGTTAGGAGTAGTTATGGTTTTAGGTTTCATGTTTGGCTTTATGATCGTGCTCGGTGTTCTGGGCTGGGCTGTTGAGAAGGTCGCACAGCGCAAAGCAACCGACATTGTCGAAGAAATACGCCGCAAAGCAGAAGACGAGAGGAGGGCTGGATAGTGAACGGACCCCAGAAAGTATATCGGGAAACCTGTGAGGATTGTGAATGCAAAGACCTTCCAAATGGATGTGATAGGTGTCCGGTGCCGTATGTTTACGATTACTTGGACGAATGCAATCACAAAACATATTACCGAGAATACGCAAATCTCGGCAGAGCATTTAAAGAGAAATGCAATCTTCGGGATGCCAAGTATTATAAATACCATGGCAGAAGAAGATAAAAAAAGAGCTTGCCGCAAATGGCAAACTCAAAGACAAATAAAAACATACCTTACCTGTATGATAACAGAAAGAGAGAGAAAAATCAATGGCAAAATCAGAAGTCGAGTTTGAATTGCACATGATGGGATTTGCAAACACATTCGGCAGAGACTTTCTTGTAGATGCCTGTCTGCTTTATGCTGGCGGCATGCACCAGATGCAGGACATCATTGCTAAAATATCAGAAAATACAGGATTCGGGGAACGCAATATATATTCCAAAATGACAGCAGCACTGCAGACAGCATGGAATAATCAGGAACGCAGCCCGAAGATCATGTACAACACGAGGGTACGCCCGAGTTTAAAGAAGTTTATTAAGCTCTTTGTTGAGCAGAGGATGGGGGAGAAAAAATGATTTTAGTATCTAACAAATATGGTGTTTCCGTAGATGACTATCAATATATCAGCGGAGAAATTTATTACGACAAAAACGAGAAGGCTTGTTTAAGAAAAACAAGATATTTTACAAGACTTGAAAAAGCTCTTGAAGATATTGCAGAAAGAGAAACCAAGGATGATTTAAAGGAGAAAGATTGCTCTTTGCAAGCTGCTATCGATACTGTGAGATACCATTATAGTCACATGGCAAATCTGATGGAGTCTTTTCGAGAATCCCTTGAAATAGGACCAAAGGAGGAATCCTCATGCTCGAAAATGGAATGATCGTCGGTGCAGAATACCGAGATCCGCAGTGCAGAGAACCTCAGAAAGGCTACTGTGTACAATGTAAGCAGCTTGTTCCGGTACATGAACTGATTGAGTTTGCAAACGGTGAGAGGATATGCAGGGATTGTGAAACAGAATATCTGGAACTGCAAGGTGCAGATTTTATAGGGGAATATGTCCGGCAAAATGAGTGGGATTTTTATGCGAACTGGATGTTTGCAAATGCCGATCGTGAAGAGCAGCTTCGAATTATTAAAGCTGGATACGCAGCAGAAATGATAAATTCCATACAGCATGATGATATGGAAAATCAAAAAGTGGAGTTTTGCAAAGAGGATGATTGTTTCTTGCAGTTTGTAAAGGAGAAGTTGCTGTGAAAATAGATACATATATCAAGGCAAGCCTTGGAAGTCTAAATTTTTATTTTCCGATTCACGGACCAAAAAACACACTGGTTTGTCGCAACTGCCAGATGTGCCAGACAGACCCTGCTGATAAATTAAGAGAACGGTGTGAGCTGACAAAGCAGATTTTACCTTTTTCAGATGTACGTATCGATGGACGATGCCCATTGGTTTTTGAGACAGGGGAGGAATCACTATGAGCGATAACATGACTTTGTACAACGCTGTGCGGACGCCTCCGCCGGAGGCACTCAGAGAAATCAAAGCCGGACGGCTTGCCGGGAAGAGCGACATTAACCCGATGTGGAGAATCAAGACTTTGACCGAGCAGTTTGGACCTTGCGGCGTTGGCTGGAAATACACCATCGAAAAGCTTTGGACAGAGCAGGGTGCAAACGGGGAAATCGCTGCCTTTGCACTCATCAATCTGTATCACAGGATCGGGGAGGGATGGAGCGAGCCAATCCCCGGAATTGGCGGCAACAGTTTTGTGGCAAAAGAAAAAAGCGGAATGTATACCAGCGACGAGTGCTACAAGATGGCGCTCACAGACGCCCTGAGCGTGGCGTGCAAGGCTTTAGGCGTTGCGGCTGATGTTTACTGGCAGGCAGACAAAACCAAGTACACAAGGGACACAGAGCCGTCTAGAGAGAAGGCGGACGAAAAACTGATTGCAGAGTTTTACAAGGCAGGTGCTGACAAGGGAAGGGACAAGCCAATCATGGCACAGTGGGCGCGCCAGAGCATGGGCGACACGCCGGAGAACCTCACAAAGGCACAGATAAAGCGCCTGATCGAAGTAATCAAGGGGTGGTAAGCAGTGCTGATGAAAGGATATATCAGCGGCTATGATGGGAGGACGCTAAGCATAACAGTGCCCTTTTCGGACGCTGGGCTGTTGCAGATGCAGGAAATTACCGAGTGCGAGGTGCGGCTGACAGATGGTCGCACTATCACCCCGGCGCAGAGGAGAAAAATCTTTGCAATGGTACGGGACATCGCAGATTGGGCAACCTGGGCGAAGGACAGGCGGCAGTACCGGGAAGTGCTGCGACAGCTCCAGCTTTTGTACCTCATCGACACCACCGACACCGAGGCAGTGCGGCACCAGCTGGAGTATCACTACTGCGAGCTGTTGGACATCAACCTCTTTAGCCTTTCCAACTGTGATGTGAGCACTGCAAGGGAGTTTATTTCCTACTTGATTGATTTGGCGATAGAGCATGAAATCCCATGCAGGGACAGCCTGCTCAACCGGTGTGAGGATATTGAACGGTACTTATATTCCTGTGTAGCGCACCGGAGATGTGCCATCTGCGGCAAAAAGGCAGACATCCACGAGGTGGAACGGGTGGGGATGGGGCGCGATCGGCGGCAGATGCACCATTTGGGACAGCTGGTGCAGCCGTTGTGCCGCCAGCATCATCAGGAGGTGGATCAGGTGGGGCAAGCCTCATTTGATAAAAAATATCACCTGTGCGGGATTCGGCTGGATGAATTCTTGTGCAAAAAACTGAAATGGAGGATATGAGATGAACAAGGTATTTTTGATGGGCAGACTGACGGCTGAGCCGGAACTGAAATTTACACAGAGCGGAAAGGAAGTTCTGAGCTTTTCCCTTGCCGTAGACAGTGGGTACGGGGAGAAGAAGAAAACCGATTTTATCACCTGTGTGGCATGGGAGGGCACTGCCAAGTTTATCTCCCAGTGGTTTCGCAAGGGATCACTGTTGTTGGTAGAAGGAGCGCTGCGAACCAGAAAATACACCGATAAAAGCGGCAACAACCGTACAGCAACCGAGGTGCTGGTGTCGCAGGGACATTTTACCGGGGAGAAATCAAACCGCTCATCGGCGGATGTGATGCCGGGAGAAGGGGAGTTTTCGAGCAGCTTTGCAATTCCACCGGCAGCATATCAGGCAGCCACATACAACGCACAGCTGCCGCCACCGCCACAGCAGATGGGCATGAATGATTTTGCTGAGGTTTCTTCTGACGATGAAGATTTGCCGTTTTAGGAGGCGAGGGAGTGGCTGAAAGACGAATGATTTCAAAGAAAGTGGTCGATACAGATTTGTTTTTGGATATGCCTGTGTCGACCAGGCTGCTCTATTATGACTTGTCTGTGAGGGCGGATGATGATGGGTTTGTTGCATCCCCTAAGCGCATTTCCCGGATGGTAGGATGCAGCGAGGACGATCTTAAACTGTTGGTTGCAAAAGGATACCTGATTCCGTTTGAAAGCGGCGTCTGTGTGATACGAGATTGGAAAGTACACAACTACATTCCCAAAGATAGGTATCACGAAACAGATTATCGCAAAGAAAAAGCGATGCTCACAGAAGGTGAGACAGGAGCTTATTCTTTAAATGCAGAAAAATCCGCTTATTTATGCGATTCTTGTGAACCAGCATACAAGCCAGATACAGTTTGTATACAAGATGTATCCAATTCTGAATACAATCCGTATCCCGAGGATAGGTTAGGTAAGGATAGGTTAGGTAAGGATAAGAATAATAAGGCGGACAAGCCCGCCCGCGCCCGCTTTACAAAGCCGACAATCGAGGAGGTACAGGCATATTGCCGGGAGAGGGGCAACAGTGTGGATGCCAACCGATTTGTGGACTACTATGAGGCAAACGGCTGGAAGGTGGGCAAGAACCCGATGAAGGACTGGAAGGCTGCAATCCGAACATGGGAGAAGAACGGTTACAGCACACCACAGAAAGCACAAAGCTCAGTAACTGGAACGCTGGACTTTGAAGCGATGGAGGCTTATTTGCATGGAGGGGGAAACTAATGGGGAAAAGATACACCTATCAAGAGGAGATTGAGCAGAAGCGACTTTGGTTGGAGCGAAAAATCAAGCGTGAGCTCAAAATCGTAATCAATGCAATCATCGACAAGGTAATCTGGAAAGGCTGCAATCTGGATGTGCTGGCGATGGCTGTGCCACAGATCACAAAGACGGTTGTACACACCAATCTCAGGTATCAAACGGAATTTCCGAAAAGGGAGTTTCAAAAACTGGAATCCCACATCAAAAGCTATGCCAAAAAAAGAAGTGTGCCGGTGCTATGAGGTTTGCGAGAGGAAGGAAACACTATGAAATCAATGGGAAATATCTACCATCGGCAGCAAGCCTATCTGCGCACCAAAGCCGGGCAGCAGATGATGAAGAAAGAGGCAGATAACATCATCCGGCGCAACTTTGCAATGGTGTTTAAGGTGCTGCATGATGATTATGGATTCGGAGCCAAGCGTCTGGTTGAGTTGATCCAGCTCCTTAACGATTTTGCAGAGGAGGCAGCCAAAGATGAGCTGTGGTTTGATACCGTAGCAGCATGGTTTGAAGGATACACAGGGGTGGACCTGTGGAAAGATGATTGGATGGAGGGGAAATAAGCATGGAAAGAATCACAACCTCTGAAGCGCTATGGGATGTATTAGGTAAGGCATTCGATGCCGTTTATAGGCTTCAAGAAATCGAAAACATCCTCGGCGACGACTACGACCTCGAACGCCTGAAAGAACTGGTAGAAGCGGATAGGGAAGGTAGGTGCATGGTGCTGCCGTGCAAAGTTGGACAAGATGTTTGGTTTTATGCAAGCGCAATGAAAGAATTGTGTAAAGCGAAGATAATTAAAACTGAAATCAATTTTTTTACACCACGCAATCCCTTTTGGCTGACTTTTGAATATTATTCGGGCATTATAGGAGAACATGAAATATTTAGTAGAGCGGATTTACTGCTTGGGAAAACGCTATTTTTAAGCAAAGAAGAAGCCGAAGCCGCACTGGAAAAAATGAAAGAGAGGGAGAAATGATTATGGAACTTTACCCTGAAATGAACGAAAAAATCAAAAACATTCTGAGAATTGGTGGAGAGCCTTATCTCCTGTATGCTGCGGAGTATATCGAAAGGCTAGAAAAGCAATTAAGCCTTGCTATTGCAGGGCTGAAAGAAGCAGCCGATGATACTGGAGGTTGTTGGGGGTGCAAATGGCTGGACGAAGAAACCGATGAATGTACAAGCCCAGAGGGGCGGTTAATATGCGATACCAAAACAAATAATATGTGGAAATGGAAAGGATTGGAGGAATAACTATGAAACTCACAGGCACATACAACGGCAAGCCAATCGAGCTTGAACTCACCGAGGAACAGGTCGAGGTGCTGAAACAGGCAGAGAAGAAAACTGGTTGGGAGAGAGTTAAAGAGGGAGAAACATTCTGGTGCGCAGGTACAACCGACACGGCTTTTGAATTTCAAGAAGTTTCGAGTTGCCGGGATGACAAGCTGTTTAGTGACGCCAATTATTTTTCTGACGCAACCCTCGCCCAGAACATAATCAGAGTGCAGGAGCTTCAACGCAAGCTGTGGCGTAGGAGTGCAGAATTGTGTAAGAGGTCGAATTTGAACGGTGCAAGATGGTTTGTATTTTATAACCCTAAAACAAAAGAACTTGATACATCGTGGAGTATAAATGGGGTGTATTATGGAACAGTATTTTTCGATACCAAAGAACACACTGAACAAGCCATCAAAGAATTTAAGGACGAACTCATCTGGTACTTTACAGAGTTCCAGAGTAGGATGGATTAAAGGGGGTTGTATAATGGATAATTTAATAAATGTAAGATTGTATGGTAATGGTAGCCGAAATTCAAGACGCAGGGCAGAATATATTTATTGCGACAAAGCGCCAAACTATATAGGTATGAGGGCAAAACTAAGTACTTGCAGTCGAACAGAAAAATATAAGGACTACAAAGGAAATGTTTTTCACTTTGAGGGGGATTTTCTTGTCTGCGAAAATTGTAAATCAGCATTTAATCCTTTCTCTTTGGAAGAATCGTATATGAAAATCAAAGTGAATGACAGTATGATTGTTACTATTACAGACAACAATCAGGTTACAGACGATACAGTTTTTGAGTAAGGAGAAACAACCATGAACAACAAAGAACTCATCCGCCGCGCTTTGATGGGCGACAAACAGGCGCAGGAGGAATGTACCGAAAAAGGAATTGTGTTGCCGTGTCCCATATGCGGAGGTGAGATAAAAATAAAGCAGTGTGATTGGGATATGTTTTATCCATACTGCAATGGATGCAAATTTACATTTAACTTTCTGTTTGATAGCAAAAAAGATGCCATCGAAGTAGTTAATGACCGTCCTGCACCTCCGATTGGAAGGTGTGGGGAGTGTGAGTTTTATACAATTTTAAAACATTGTAAAGTACATTCGCAAGAACCGGACCAATATGGGTCAGGCGCATATGTGGAAATGCTACCGAATGATTATTGCAGTTACTTTAAACCAAAGGAGGAATAATCGTGGAACTAAAAGTGATTTGCCGAGAAGTTGACAAGGATACCGGAAAAATTGCTGTTTATCCAATAGAGGCAGAAGTGACCGACACACTGATTTTTAAACTTGGCATTAGAAGCAGAATAAATCCAGAACTAAAGTATTATGCTGTGACGTTGTGTCGCTGGCTTCAATACGGAGAAGAAATCAAATCAATTTTACACTCAAAAAATCCAACCCCAAAAATTAGAAGATATGGGGGCATTGTTGAAATCTAAAGGAAAAATCGCGATGAAAACCCAAGAAATTATCAAAGCTCTGAGAGCGAAACCAAGCCGGAGCAAGAGGACGCTGCTGGATAAGGCAGCGGACAGGCTCGAACAGCTGCCGCCCGAAAACGATGCACTCTTTCGGGCGGCGATGGACAGCAGAAAGGAATCGGGGTTGCTGAATGAATAATCAACAAGGATTAAAGTATCTAATTTTTGTGGAATCCGAAGGAACATACAGCGAGCGGCAAGGGGAAACGTGCGCATACATTCGATTTGATTTCCCGCCCCTTGAAACGCTGGAAGAGGCACAGCGGGCAATCCGCGAAATCTGCCTAAATAGTGAATACAAAATTCAAGATTTTAGGATATTTGTGGAGCATCCGGCAAAGGAAGGACGAAATGACTAATCAGGAGAAAAAAGAATATCTCTTAGGCTACCAGTATCTCAACCAGCGCATCAACCGCTTGCTACTCGAGCAGCAGCAATGGCGAGAGCTGGCAACCAGAGTGAGCCCCAATCTCTCGGGGATGCCCAGAGAGGGAGGAAGGGGAGGTGCACAGGGGGCGATTTCCAAAATCGTAGACTTGGAAACAGAAATCAATGCAGAGATTGATAAGCTGGTGGAAAAGCGCAAGGAGATTGAAGGTATTATCCGCATGGTGGAGGACAGCACCCTGCGTACCTTGCTGGAATACCGGTACATCAACGGCAAAAAATGGGAGGAGATTGCATTGATGATGGGATATGATTATCGGTATATCAGAAAGCTTCACAAAAAGGCTCTCTTTACAGTCCAGATAAAAGAGGACCTAGAAAGACCCCTTGAAAGTGTGATAACATTACAATGAAATCAATAGGCAATCCATGTTCATTGAATCTTCGTCTCCCAAAACGAACCACTTTCTGGCAAAAGGCCGATGCTTCACCGCACCGGCTTTTTTGCTGCCCAAAAACGGAAAGGAGGGCACAATATGAACCTCAAAAGATTGATGTACAAATTGCAGACTGCCCTTCTTTGCAAGGGAATCAAGGTAAAAATCAACCAGTATCAGTCTTATTCTGAGCAAAATAAGCGGATGATAACAAAATATGTGCTGACCGTGCCGCAGCAACATGGGGAAAAGGTGAAAGATGAGAAACTGCTGGAAAGTTACCGCTTGTCTGAGGTCGTGACAAAACTTGCGGAACTGCTGAAGGGTGATGGCGCATGAAGCTGACGCCGAAACAGAAAAAATTTGCGGAATACTACATCAAATGCGGAAATGCGACTGAGGCTGCCAAAAAGGCAGGGTACAGCAAAAAAACGGCGTATGCCATCGGGCAGGAAAACTTGAAGAAACCTGCAATTTCTGAATATATTGCAAAGCGCATAGAAAATCAGGAAAAAGCACTGGTTGCAGATGCAGACGAGGTGCTGAAATTTTTCACCTCCACTATGAGAGGAGAAGTTAAAGATCAGTTTGGACTTGACCCTGCGCTTTCGGATCGAATCAGGGCGGCAGAACTTTTGGGAAAACGTTATCGTCTGTTTGCGGACAAGGTTTCTGTGGAGGGCGTTGTTCCGGTTGTTATCAGCGGAGGCGATGAACTTGAGGACTGACGAAGGTGTGAATCGCATCTATCTTCCCGAGGTCGTGGGAAAGGGATACCGCACCTTTTGGAACTTCAAAGGACGTTATAGGGTATGCAAAGGCAGCCGTGCAAGCAAAAAATCAAAGACGACCGCACTCAATCTGATTGTACGGATGATGCAGTACCCGCAGGCGAACACCCTTGTCATCCGCAAGGTATACCGGACGCTCAAAGACAGCTGCTTCACCGAATTAAAATGGGCGATCAACCGGCTGGGAGCAGCAGCGTTCTGGGAGGTCAGGGAAAGCCCGTTGGAGCTGACATACAGACCAACCGGACAGAAGATTTATTTCAGAGGACTGGACGACCCGCTGAAAATCACCTCTATTACGGTGGAAACAGGATATCTTTGTTGGGCATGGCTGGAAGAAGCTTACGAGGTGCTCAACGAAGATGATTTCAATATGCTGGATGAATCCATCCGAGGCGCAATCCCAAAGCAAACAGGGCTGTTTAAACAGTGGACGATCACATTTAACCCATGGAATGAAAAACACTGGTTAAAAAGCCGGTTCTTTGACAAGGAATTACCGGACATTCTGGCAATGACCACAAACTTCCGCTGCAATGAGTGGCTGGATGAAGCGGATCTTCGAGTATTTGAAGAGATGCGAAAGAACAATCCGCGCAGATTTAAGGTAGCCGGTGAAGGCGATTGGGGAATTGTGGATGGGCTTGTCTATGAAAACTGGGAAGAAAAAGCGTTCAGCCTGGATGAAATCAAAGCAATTCCAGGAATGAAATCAGCTTTCGGACTAGACTTCGGTTATACGGCAGACCCGACAGCGCTGTTTTGTGGTTTGGTGGATACCGCAGCGCGCACCATCTGGGTGTTTGATGAAATGTATGAAAAAGGACTGAGCAACCGCAGGATCGCGGAAAAGATAAAATCCATGGGATACGCAAAAGAGCGCATCAGGGCAGACTGCGCGGAACCCAAAAGCATTGACGAAATCAGAGACGAAGGGATTTACAACATTCGGGAGTGTCGAAAAGGAAGAGACAGCATCAACAACGGTATCCAGTTTATTCAGGACTACCACATCATCATCCATCCACGGTGCGTAAACTTTCTCACCGAAATAGGACTTTACCGCTGGGATGAGGATAAATCAGGAAAAAAGTTAAACAAACCGGTCGATGAATTTAACCATCTGATGGACGCCATGAGATACGCGCTGGAAGATGTTCTGACAGGACCGACATTCAGTTTTGATTAGAGGTGATAAGGTGATAGAGCCGTTTGAGGAGACAAGAAAAATTAATCAGATCATTTCACTGGGTGGATATACCGGAATGACCGAAAAGCAGTTCTTTGAACAGCAGATCATCCTCTGGCTTCGGTCCAGGGAGCGAAAGGAGCAGCTGACCGGAGAACGTTACTATGTTGGAGAGCAGGACATCTTGCGCCGGCAGCGTACAGCAATCGGCAGAGACGGCAAACTGGAGGTGGTGAAGAACCTTCCAAACAACCAGATTGTGGACAACCAGTACGCAAAGGCAGTGGATCAGAAAGTAAATTATTTGGTCGGAAAGCCATTTACCGTTAAGAGCCAAAATGAAATATACACTAAAAAGCTGAATGAAGTATTTAACTCATCGTTTGCAAGAACACTCAATAATGTATGCGAGGACAGCATAAATGGAGGAGTCGGCTGGATATTTTTTTATTATGACCAGCAAGGGAAACCATCCTTCAAGAGGATACCGCCGTTTCAGCTGCTGCCATTCTGGGCGGATGAAGAACACACACAGCTTGATTGTGCTGTCAGGGTGTATCCGGTAGAAGTGTGGGAAGGACTTGAAAAGAGAATCATCATGAAGGTGGAGCTTTACAAGCCGGACGGACTTTGGAGGTATATCTACGATACAGGAGAGTTGATTCCAGATATTGAAGCAGGAGAACATGAACCATACATCACGGTAGCGGATCAGTCTGGTGAGAGCCTTGCATATAACTGGGTGAAAATTCCACTGATTCCATTTAAGTATAACGCAAAGGAAATCCCACTGATACGGCGGGTGAAATCGCTGCAGGACAGCATCAATATGATTTTGTCGGAATGGGCAAACCGAATGGAGGAGGACCCGAGAAAGTCGATTATCGTACTGACCGAGTATGACGGTCAGGACCTGGGAGAGTTCAGAAGGAACCTGTCCACCTACGGAGCTATCAAAATCCGTAAAGATGGCGGCGTTTCCATGCTGGAAATCGAGGTAAATTCTTCCAACTTTGAAGCGATCCTCAAAATGTTCAAGACAAAGCTCATCGAAAATGCCCGCGCCTTTGATGCCAAAGACGACAGAATGGGAAATAATCCAAACCAGATGAATATCCAGTCGGTTTATGCTGACATGGATCTGGATGCAAACGGAATGGAAATTGAGTATCAGGCGGCAATGGAGGAACTGGTCTGGTTTGTCAATCAATACCTGATCCAGAGCGGTGCCGGTGACTTTTCGGGAGAAAAGGTGACCTTCGTCTTTAACAGGGACATCATGGTCAATGAGGGAGAGATTATCACAAATATTTCAAATTCTGGAAACATCCTTTCACGCGAAACATTGGTTGAACATCATCCTTTTGTCACTGATGCGAAGTTAGAGATGGAAAGAATCGAAAAGGAAGAGCAGCAGAGCCTGGAAAAGGCGTTAGGGTATAACAATGCTTTTCCTTCAAACAACCCAAAAGAACAGAAAAATCAAGAAGAATAAGGAAGGTGGGAAGATTTGAGAAACGCTGAATACTGGACAAGAAGGTTCCTGGATCTGAAAAAGCAGACAGAAAATCAAACCTTTGAATACATGGAAACAGTTGAAAAGCAGTTTCGCAAGGCTTCCCAGCGCATACAGGCCGATATTTTGACCTGGTATCAACGATTTGCAGATAACAACCAGATTACACTGACCGAGGCTAAAAAGCTGCTCAATTCTCGGGAACTGGAAGAATTGAGATGGACTGTTGAAGACTATATCAAGGCGGGACAGGAAAACGAGCTTTCCGGCCAGTGGATGAAACAGTTGGAGAACGCTTCTGCGCGGGTACATATCAGCCGACTGGAAGCACTTCAAATACAGCTCCAGCAGCAGGCCGAACTCCTTTTTGGAAATCAGACAGACGAACTCGACGAGTTTTTGCATAGCATCTATACCGATCGCTATTACAGGTCTGCATTTGAAATTCAGAAAGGGACCGGCATTGGCTGGACATTTCAGAAATTCGATGAAAGGCAGCTGAAAACGCTTCTGTCAAAGCCATGGGCAGCAGATGGACAAAACTTTTCAGATCGAATATGGAAAAACAAGCAGCTTTTATTAAATGAGCTGCAAACAAATATGATTCAAGGAATCATCAGAGGGGAAAACCCGCAAAAGGTAGCACAGAGGCTTGCAAAAAGGCTGGACGTATCAGAACAGCGCGCAAGCCTTTTAGTGTATACAGAAAGCTCGTACTTCTCAGAACGGGCACAGCGGGACGTATACAAAGAGTTGGATGTAGAGGAATATGAACTTTTAGAAACACTGGACAGCCACACCTGCGAAATCTGCGGTCCGCTGGATGGAAAAGTATTTCCAATGAGCCAATACCAGCCGGGTATCACAGCGCCGCCGTTTCATCCAAGATGCAGAGGAACAACCGTTCCGCATATTGATGATGATTATGGGGAAAGAGCAGCGAGAAACCACGAGGGCAAAACAATCTATGTGCCGGCTGATATGACGTATCAGGAATGGTATCAAACCTATATTGAAAAATCTCCGAAAAGTGGTATAATAAAACCATCGAAAGCAAAGCAGACATTAACCGATGATGAAGAATGGGCGCTCAACGAGTATATCAGCAGCGGCAGTTATAAAATCAATGCTCCTTTGCGTGAGGGGATTGAGCTGACACAGGAGCAGCAAGAACTTGTCAGAAATTTGGATTCTGCATTGGAGAAGATGCCAAAATATCAAGGGAAAACGATTCGTAGTTTGGTGATGAACAAAGAATCTCTGATTCAATTTGCAAAAGGACATAAAATTGGTTCAAAAGTTAGATATCCAGAATATATATCTGCTTCGACACGAAATGGTTATCATGATAACCCAACTGTTGTCTTGAATATATTATCGAAATCTGGAAGAGATATTCGGGAATACAATGAACAAGAAAGTGAGATTTTATTTAAGAGAAATTCCTGTTTTTGTGTTCTGAATGTAAAACTTCAAGATGGAATATTTGTTTTGGAAATGGAGGAAGTGTTATGATAACCTTTAAAGAATTTCTGGCGTTGTCGAAAGATGAACAAATAAAAATGTATGAACAACTGAACGACCATGATAAATTTCTTGCAAGAATGAATGATTGGAGTCCAGAAGGAGTAATTGTTGCAAAAGAATCGACTGATCCCAAAGATATACAAAGACAAGAAGAAATAATGAAACAGTTGGAAAAAGCAATTGAAGAAGGGAAAGTAAATCTGTTATAATCCTAAATTCAATAATCAAACCGTCCTTTATGGGGCGGTTTTTTATACTCTTTTTACCGCGCCGCGGCGGAAAACAAACAGCGGCTTGCAATACTGGGACTGGCCAGAATAAAAGGAAAGCAGGAGGAAAAAGAAATGCTTGAGTTTTTAAAATCAATCCTTGGTGATGCTTATACTGAGGAAATCGATCAGAAAATCTCTGAGGAGGTGGGAAAAAGCTTTGTGCCAAAGAATGACTTTAATGGTGCAAAAGCAGAAATCAAAAGCCTGAGAGAACAGGTTACCCAGAGAGACCGTCAGCTGGAAGATCTCAAAAAATCCAGCGGAGACAATGAAACCTTAAGACAGCAGATTTCAGCGCTTCAGAAAGAGAATGCAGATCAGGCAAAAAGCTTTTCTGAGCAGATTTCAAAAATGAAGCTCGACCATGCAGTAGAAAAAGCCTTGACAGATGCAAGAGCAAAAAACATTACTGCAGCTAAAGCACTTCTGGCGGATTTCTTAAAGGATGCAAAACTGGAAGAGGACGGAAAAACAGTAAACGGTCTGGGAGATGCAATCAAAAATCTTTGCGAGGGCGAAAGCACAGCGTTTCTGTTTGACCAGAAACCCGAAAGCGTACAAGTAGCGGGGGCAAAACCAGCCGCAGGAAGCACTAGCACAGTAGGAGCAAAAGAATCCAGTTATCAATCCAGATTGGATGAAGCAAGAAAGGCTGGAAAAAATGTTTCTGTAATTCAAATCAAAAGAGAAGCAGCAAAAGAAGGAATCATTTTAAACTAACATTACAGGAGGAATTTAAAATATGGCAGTATCAGGACTTGGAACCACATGGAACCTTCCAAACTATGCAGGCGAACTTTTTACAGCAGATACCAGTCAGACCCCATTTTTGACAATGGCAGGCGGATTGACAGGCGGAATGATGACGGATAACTTTGAATTTCCAACGGCAATTCTTTTTGATATGCCAGATGCATCACAGCCTAATATTTCAGAACAGGCAAGTGCTACAGCACCAGCAGCTTCACACGTTGATAGAAAGCAGGAAAGCAACGTTGTACAGATTCATCAGGAAGTTATTGATTTGACTTATGCTAAAATGTCAAACTCTGGAAGAATGAGTGGATTAAATACTGCAGGACAGCAGGCAAACCCAGCAAGCGAAGAGGATTGGCAGATCAATCAGAAGTTGATTAAAATTGCTAGAGATGTTGAGTTTTCTTTCCTGCAGGGAACATACAATAAAACAACTGATGGCAGTCAGGCAAACAAAACCAGAGGTATGATTGAGCTTGCAAAAACAGCTTCCCATATCGAGGGTGGATCAAAACTGTTGACTGTAGATATGATGAAAGAACTGTTTCTTGAAATGGCAAACAATGGTGCATATTTCAACAATATGGTTCTCTTCTGCGGTGCTTTCCAGAAACAGCTGATTACTTCTCTGTATGAAAAACAGCTGGGGTACAACGTTGGCGCAGCTCGTAATGTTGGTGGTATGAACGTTACAGAACTTGAAACCGATTTTTGCAAAATGGGAATTGTTTGGGATAGATTTATGCCAGAAGATACAATCCTTGTTGCTGATATGGCTCATGTTGCTCCAGTATTCCAGGAAGTTCCAGGAAAGGGCGTTCTGTTTGTGGAAGACCTTGCAAAAACTGGTGCATCCGATAGAAAACAGATTTATGGCCAGATTGGTCTGGATCATGGTCCTGCATTCTTGCATGGTGTAATCACAGGGCTCGCAACAACAGCCGCCGCCGCAGCAGCAATGACTGGAAAAGCGGTAACAGGAAAGGCAGTAGTAGACTAATACAGCGAAAGAGGGAATCTAAATGGCTTACGAAAAACAAACCTGGGTAAACGATGAGACTGTGATTTCCGCTGAAAGAATGAACCATATGGAAGAGGGAATTGAAGCCGCAACAAATGGAACTGTGGGACCTGCAGGCCCTCAAGGTGAAAAAGGAGATACAGGACCTCAGGGACCAGCGGGAAAGGATGCCGTTTTGACTCCAGCAACAACGGAAGCAATTGGAGCAGTTAAGATGGCTGCTGCTGTGGCTGATGCATCTGGGGAAACTGTAACCAAAGAAGAATACAACGGCCTTCTTTCATCTTTGAGAGCGGCTGGAATCGTTTCTCCAACGTAGGTGATCGAATGAAAGAAAAGGTAATTGAACTGCTTTCCTGTTTTGGCGTCACAGGGGCTGACAGTGACCCGCTGCTTGATTTTGTGATAAATCTCATAGAAGATACCATAAAAAACAAAATCAATCAGGAAACGATTCCAGAAGGGCTGCACACAATCGAGGTATATCGTATTGCTGGACAGTATCTCATGCTGAAAAAGTCATCCGGGCAGTTAGAAGATAGCGGATTCCAGATTGAACAGGCTGAAAAATCGATTCAGGAAGGTGACACTAACATCACTTTTTCTGAAGAATCAATGACAGCTGAATATCTGATCAACTATCTTATGACCTATGGACAGGATCAGCTGAACCGATACAGAAAGCTGGTGTGGTAATGGCATGGAATAAGGCACGACAGCAAAGAGCGTTGCAAAAGCTCTGGACAGACCGATGCACTGTAATTGTCCGCGTAAAAAAGAAGGACGAGCAAAGCAAACTGACCGATTTTGTGGAAGAAACTCTTTTTGAAGAGGAACCGTGCAAACTTTCTTTTGAATCGTTTTCGACCACAGGGGAAGGAAACGTCCCTTCCCTTGGTCAGGCGGCTAAACTGTTTTTAAGCAACCAGAAGGAAGTGCCCGCCGGCTCCAAAATTGTTGTCACAAGGCAGGGCAAAACCTTTACGTTTGCACGATCAGGGGAACCAGGGTGGTTTACCTGTCATCAGGAGATCAATCTGGAACTCTGGAAGAGGTGGGCGTAATGCCTAAATGGGGAAATACCGACTTTGAGGAATTAAAAAAACTGGAACTTCAGATCAGGCGCGCAGCCAATGCGGACTTTGATGCCTTTTGCGTGCAGATGTCAAAAGAGCTTGCAGCAAGATTTCTTGCAAAGGTCAAAAAGAGGACGCCCGTAGGTGTTCAGCCAGAGCAGGGAACCCTGACAGATGAAGAATATAGCGCCTATTGGGGAAGCTATACCGGAGGAACACTCAGACGCGGATGGACGATAGGGAATATCACCAAAAAGCCGAATGGGTATGAGATTGAGATTATCAATCCAACAGAATACGCAAGCTATGTGGAGTTTGGACACCGGCAGAAACCAGGACGGTTTGTACCGCAGATTGGAAAAGCTCTAAAGAAATCCTGGGTGCCTGGCAAATTTATGATGACCATCACTGAACAGGAAATCCAGAACATGGCTCCAGCGTTAATTCAAAAAAAGTTTGAGAAGTTTTTGAGACAGGTGATGAGCGATGATCAATAAAATAGTGGATGGGATTTCAAAAGCCTTGAATCAGGAGTTCGGGGATGAATATGAGATATACCAAAACAATGTATTGCAGGGACTAAATGAGCCCTGCTTTTTTATTGCCGTTCTGGAAGTCTCAAAGCAGCAGTTTCTTCAAAACCGGTTTTTACAGCTCAATCCATTTGATATTCATTACTTCCCAAAGGATGAATCGGACAATCGAGAATTGCAAAGCACGGCCGAGCGATTGCTCGATTGTCTGGAATGGATTCTGCCGGAGGAGCCAATTCACGGCACAGACATCCACTGGCAGGTGGAGGACGGTGTCCTGCACTTCTTTGTCAATTACAACATGACAAGAAACAGACAGATCGACAAAGACCTGATGGAAGAAATGGCAAGCAGCATCACAATAACGGAGGGATAACATGGACGAAAAAAGCGGAAGATATGCAAAAGAGGATCTGATCAAATCCAAACGCTACCAGCACCGCCGCGATCTGCTGGACGCGATTTTGGAGGATGACAAGAAGTACACCATTCAGGAGGTCGAGAACAAAATCGACAAATTCATGAAAGGCAAGGTGGAGTAAATGGCATTAGGTGGAGGTACATTCACCACACAAAACAAAATCCTTCCTGGCGCCTATATCAACTTTGTGTCGGCAGCAAAGGCTTACACCATTGGAGAGCGCGGTGTAGCGGCTTTGCCGGTGCAGCTTGACTGGGGACCGGAAGGGAAGGTGTTTGAGGTAACTGCCGATGATTTTGAGCGGTATTCCCTCAAACTGTTTGGATATACGGCGGATGATGAGCGCGTGAAGGGTATCAGGGACCTTTTCAAGCACTGTGAAAAAGCATATTTTTACCGTTTAAATACCGGTGCAAAGGCAACCTGTACCTATGCGGACGCAAAATACAGCGGCACCAAAGGCAACGACCTGAAGATTGTCATCAAGCAGGATGTGGATGAGGAGGAATCCTATCATGTACAGACATTGATGGGATTTCAGGTGGTAGATGAACAGATCGTCAATCAGCAGGCAGACCTGATTGATAACGACTATGTTACCTGGAAAAAGGAAGCAACATTGCAGGAGACAGCCTCCACGCCGTTGACCAGCGGTACCAGCGGAGAACCGGTGACGGGAACAGAGTATCAGGCAGCGCTTGATGCATTTGAAAGCTATAAGTTCAATGCACTGGGATGCCTTGCGACAACCGATGAGATCAAAAAGCTGTTTGTGTCCTATACCAAGCGTATGAGGGACCAGGTGGGCGTTAAGTTTGTGACTGTACTGCACAAGAAGTCTGACAGTGACTTTGAAGGCGTTGTATCGGTGGAGAATGATACAAAGGATAGTACATATCCGGCATCTTCGGCGGTGTACTGGGTAACCGGCGCACAGGCAGGATGCGCAATCAATGAATCGCTTACCAACAGCTCCTACGATGGAGAGTTTACTATTGACGTAAACTACACCCAGACCCAGCTGGAAGAGGCGTTGAGCAGCGGAAAGTTTATTTTCCACCGCGTTGATGATGAGGTTAGAGTGCTTGACGACATCAATACTTTGACTACATTCACCGAAAATAAGCAGGAGGAGTTTGGGCGCAATCAGGTTATCCGTGTGATCGACCAGATCGGCAACGATATTGCCGCAATTTTTAACACCAAATACCTCGGCAAGATTCCAAACGACGCTGCCGGTCGTGTGAGCTTCTGGAATGATGTGGTAAACCACCACAACATCCTTCAGACACAAAGTGCAATCGAAAATTTTGACAGTGCAAACGTCACGGTGGAGAAGGGCGAAAAATCGACCGCGATTGTGGTTGTTGACAAAATCACACCGGTGAACGCAATGACCCAGCTGTACATGAGAGTCATTGTATCGCAGTAGGAAGGGGGAAGATAAATGGCAAACCTCATGGAAGCAAGGGATTCTGTCAGCGGTTCCCTTGCGGAAGTTTATGTCACCCTGATGGGTAGAAGATATAATCTGATGCAGCTGACCGAGTTTGAATCGAAATGGGCGATTACCCTGACCGATGTGCCGATTCTCGGACGTGTTCAGAAGGGTAAAAAGCCCACCGGTGCTGCCGGAACATGGACTGCAAAGGCACATTACAATCAGTCGGTTTTGAGAATGTGGCTGCTGCAGTACAAAAAGACTGGCGTCATTGAACCGTTTGAGATTCAGGTGAGCAATGAAGATCCATCCTCCAGAGCTGGACGGCAGACCATTACTCACACAGGCTGTTATCTTGACAGCACCATTCTTGCTAAATTTACGACAGGCGATGAGATTTTGACCGAAGACCTTTCTGGAACCTTTGATGACTGGGATATGCCAGAGATGTTCAATGAACTGGAAGGTATGTAAAGGAGCGATAAAATATGAGCTTTAACGCATTTTTTAAAGAGAAGGTAAAGCGGCCGGAAAACATCAAAATGGTGGTGTCCGACCGCTTTGTTGATGAAAAAGGAAAACCGATCCAGTGGGAGATTCGGGCAATCAGCGCCAAAGAAGACGATGATTTAAAGGCAGAGTGTACGAAGACGGTTGCGTCCCCAGGCAAAAAGGATCATTACACCATGCAGATGGACGGTATAGAGTATGTTGCAAAGCTGACAGCCGCCTGCGTGGTTTATCCAGACCTGTACAACGCAGAGCTTCAGAACAGCTATGGTGTGAAAAATCCGGTTGACCTGCTGGGCGAAATGTTGATTCCGGCGGAAAAAACGGCTCTCACTGCCTGTGCCCAGAAACTGTGTGGCTATGAACCAAACATGAACACCGAGATTGAAAAGGCAAAAAACTGATATTGGACGGGGACCCAGAGGCAAATGTAGCGCATTACTGCCTGCAGGAGCTGCACATTCTTCCGTCCAAATATCTGAAAATGTCACGAAAAGAAAAGGCGTTTATTGCTGCATCCATCTTGGTACGGACGAAGAAAGAGAAGGAACAGCAGGAGGAAATAAAACGCCAACATAAAAACCGTTAGGAGGGGCAGACATGGCGACAATACAGACTGCAATTCAGCTTTATGACGGCGTTTCTGCTCCTCTGAGGAGTATCAACAGCGCTTTGAATATCGTGCTTGATTCCTTTCAAGCGATGCAGTCAGCAGGAAATCAGGCAATCGACGTCAGCAGGATTGAACAGGCAAGGCAAGAGGTTATCAAGGCAGGTCTTGCCATGGATACCTGGGAAAGCTCCATCAAGAAAGCAAGCAATGAGCAGAATCAGCTTAACAACAGCCTGAAAACAGGTCAAAATCAGGCCAGCAATCTGATGAATACCCTCAAAAGCATGGTTGGGGCTTATGTTGGAATACAGGGTATTCAGAAGCTGGTTGGAGTTTCCGACCGCATGACCAGCACCACTGCGCGACTGAATATGATTGTGGATGATGGCGGCAGCGTGGAAGCGCTGGAAGAAAAGATCATGCAGAGTGCGCAGCGATCCAGAGCCTCCTACCTCGATACTGCGCAGGCAATTTCCCAGATGGGCTTGCTAGCTGGTGATGCGTTTCAGACAAATGATGAACTGATCCAGTTTACTGAGACGCTCAACAAACAGTTTGTCATTGCAGGAGCAAATCAGGCGGGTGCGTCTGCAGCTACTTTGCAGCTGACACAGGCACTGTCTTCCGGCGTTCTGCGCGGTGAAGAGCTGAACTCGGTATTTGAGCAGGCACCAAACGTTATCCAGACGATTGCAGACTATTTGGATGTGCCGATTGGAAGCATCAGGGAAATGGCATCTGAGGGGCAGATCACCGCAGAGATTGTCAAAAATGCTATGCTGAGCGCAACACAAAGTGTCAATGAGCAGTTTGAAAGCATGCCGATGACCTGGGGACAGGTTTGGACACAGATGGAGAATATCGCCCTGACAGCGCTGCAGCCAGTGCTTAACTTGATTTCATGGACTGCCAACAATATTGAGATTATCGGCCCGATTGTACTGGGTGTTGTGGGAGCGTTTTTGACCTATCAGATTGCAGTCAACGGCGTTGCGGCAGCGACAAAGGCGTGGACAGCTGCACAGGCAATTCTGAATGCAGTAATGGCAGCAAATCCGGTTGTCCTCATTATTATGGCAGTGATGTTGCTTGTGGCTGCCTTTTATGCAGTCATTGCGGCGATCAATAAATTTACAGGAGCATCACTGTCGGCCACTGGAATTATCGTTGGCGCACTGGCGGCTGCAGGCGCCTTTGTTATCAATCTGTTTATAGGTGTCATCAACTCGATTGTACAGCTGATCTGGTCGGTGTTTGTCACTCCATTTATTGGAATCATCGAATGGATTTTAAACGTCTGTATGGGCGGATTTGATTCTTTCGGTGATGCTGTGGCAAACCTTATCGGACAGATTATCGGATGGTTTCTGGATCTGGGCAAGGTTGTTACCACCATCATCGACGCAATATTCGGCACAGACTGGACATCAGGGCTGGAAGGACTGCGTCAGAATGTCATTGCATGGGGAAAGAACGAAAACGCAATCACCGTAGAACACAGCGCACCGCAGCTTGAAAGAATCGAGTACGGTGATGCTTGGGATGCAGGATACAATTTAGGTCAGGGCATCGAGCAGAGCATCGGTGACACGCTTGGCATCGGCGGCATGGGCGGAACCTTTGACGCTATGAGCAGTGGAATTTCCGAAGTAGCGGGAAATACCGAAAAAATGGCAGATGCTATGAGTATCGCAGAGGAGGATCTAAAGTACATGAGGGACATCGCAGAGCAGAAGGCAATCAACCGCTTTACCTTTGCAGATGTTTCGGTACAGATGACCAACCATAACAACGTCAATTCAGAGGTGGATCTGGACGGTGTTGCAAACCACGTCTTTGACGTTCTCTATGAGCAGTCTCAGATGCTGGCCAGCGGCGTCCACAAATAAGGAGATGACAGGATGTATTATTTCTATATCGACGGGATGGAGCTTCCTGTCACTCCTTCCAAAATGACCGTGAAAATCAACAACCAGAATGAAACGGTCAACCTGATCAATGAAGGAGAGGTCAATATCCTCAAACAGCCAGGATTGACAGACATCTCGTTTGAATTTATGCTGCCGGCAAATCCCTACCCGTTTTCAAATAACTCCATTGATATATCCTC
>OGMT01000393.1_pt1 | contig 34728 bp, 38 predicted proteins | sample 1573271 | NCBI WGS metagenome assembly OGMT01 (sample SAMEA2582000, study PRJEB24529) | metagenome | biome: Human gut stool | place: China | collected 2011 | reverse complement strand
TATGGTAGATTTGTCGTTGAACCGCTCGAAAGAGGTTATGGACTTACTCTTGGTAATTCTTTAAGAAGAATTATGCTTTCTTCATTAGTTGGTACAGCAGTAAGCAGTATCAAGATTGAGGGCGTTCTTCATGAATTCAGCTCAATTCCTGGTGTTAAGGAAGATGTTACTGAGATAGTGATGAACATCAAGCAGTTATCAATCAAGAACAATGGTAATTCCGTTGAGCCTAAGGAAGCTCATATTGAGTTCGTAGGCGAGGGTGTAGTTAGAGCATCTGATATTCAGGTAGACCCTGATATAGAGATTATTAACCCAGATCTTGTTATTGCACATCTTAATGGTGCAGACAGCAAGTTAATTATGGAACTTACAATCACTAACGGACGTGGTTATGTAAGTTCAGAAAGAAATAAAAAAGAAGACCAGCCAGTTGGCGTTATCGCTGTAGATTCAATCTACACACCAGTAGAGAGAGTTAATATGGCTGTTCAGAATACACGAGTAGGTCAGGATACAGATTTTGACAAGCTTACACTTGATATATTTACTAATGGAACAATAGCTCCAGATGAGGCATTAAGCCTTGCAGCTAAGGTTCTTAGTGAGCATCTTAAGGGCTTCATTAACCTTTCAGAGAATGCTGCTAACGCAGAGATTATGGTTGAACAGCAGGTTGATGAGTCAACTAAGGTTCTTTCAATGAGTATTGAAGACCTTGAATTATCAGTTCGTTCATCTAACTGTCTTAGAAGAGCAGGTATCAACACTGTTGAAGAACTCTGCAATAAGACACCAGATGATATGATTAAGGTTAGAAACCTTGGTAAGAAGTCTTTAGATGAGGTGCTTTTAAAGCTTAAGCAGTTAAATTTACATCTTAGATCTAGTGAAGACTAAAAATTAAAGCGTAATATTAGAGTTTGTAGAAAAAACATCTATACAGTAAGACCATATGCGCGTGTATAGACGTTACAAATGGAGGTTAAATCAATGGCAAAGTATAGAAAGCTTGGTAGAACATCAAGCCAGAGAAAGGCTTTATTAAGAAGCCAGGTAACAGCTTTAATCGAGAATGGTAAGATTGTTACAACAGAAGCAAGAGCTAAGGAAGTTCGTAAGCAGGCTGAAAAGCTTATTACACTTGCAGTTAAGGAAAAGGACAACTACGAAACAGTTACAGTATCTGCTAAGGTTGCAAAGAAGGATGCTGATGGCAAGAGAGTTAAGGAAGTTGTTGATGGCAAGAAGGTTACTGTATATGAAACAGTAGAGAAGGAAATCAAGAAGGATCTCCCTTCAAAGCTTCACGCTAGAAAGCAGATGGATAAGGTTCTTTACAAGGTAACAGAAGTTCCTGCTGATGCTGCTGGAAAGAAGAAGAATACTAAGACTGTTGACCTTACTAATAAGTTATTTGACGAAATCGCACCTAAGTATGCTGACCGTAAGGGTGGCTACACAAGAATCGTTAAGATTGGCTTAAGAAAAGGTGATGCAGCAATGGAAGTTCTTCTTGAATTAGTATAATTACATCATTGCGTATTATTAGCGGATATGGGGTAACTCATATCCGCTTTTTTAAGGTTGAATTACATATTAGAAAGTTTTGTATTTTTTCACGTTATTTCAATGAATTTAGTATATAAAATTGATTTTTATAAAGTTATATAGTAATATGCAATTATTTGAAAGAAAGAATAAAAATGTATCATTACAGGGGAATTATCTGTGAAGATATAATATCAGCAAGTATGTCCGGAAATGTCTGGAATACTGGAACAGGAGACTGTTATGGGAATAGTAGAAGCGAAGAATTTGACATTTGAATATATAAGACGAGATGAAGAGGGTAATGTTGAGGGGATAACTACAGCAGTTGATAATGTAAATATAGATATTAAAGCAGGAGATTTTGTTGCAGTGCTTGGACATAATGGTTCAGGCAAATCAACATTTGCCAAGCATCTTAATGCCCTTGTTATGCCGACAGAGGGAACAGTGTATGTCGATGGAATGGATACTAAAGACAGCGGCAATACACTTTCAATAAGACAGACAGCAGGAATGGTATTTCAGAATCCGGATAATCAGATAGTTGGTACACTTGTAGATGAAGAGGTAGGATTTGGACCAGAGAATATAGGCGTTCCAACAGAAGAAATATGGGAAAGAGTAGAAAAAAGCCTTAAGGCGGTTGGAATGTATCAGTTTCGTAGTGCTTCTCCTAATAAGCTTTCAGGTGGACAGAAACAGCGTGTCGCAATAGCAGGCATAGTAGCTATGAAACCTAAATGTATCGTGTTAGACGAGCCTACAGCAATGCTTGATCCTCTTGGAAGAAAAGAAGTATTAAATGTTCTTCACGAGCTTAACAGAAAAGAAAATGTTACTATAATACTTATAACGCATTATATGGAAGAAGTAATAGATGCAGATTATGTGTATGTAATGGATGGTGGAAAGCTTGTAATGGACGGAACTCCAAGGCAGATATTCACACAGGTTGAGATGTTAAAGAGTATGAGGCTCGATGTGCCACAAGTGACGGAACTTGCTTATGAATTAAAAAAGGCAGGTCTTCCTATTAAAGATGGCATAATAAGAAATGAAGAATTAGTGGAAGAATTAAAAAGACTGGATAAATAAAAATGATGTTACTGCCAGTGGGCAGAATGTACATTAGAATGGAGAGTGCAATGTCAATAATTGTTGATAAAATCAGTTATGTATACGAAGCAGGAACAGGCTTTGAAAGACGAGCTCTGGACAATGTGTCGTGTGCAATTAATGACGGAGAATTTGTAGGTCTTATAGGACATACGGGTTCTGGTAAGTCCACATTTATCCAGCACCTTAATGGGCTGCTTAAGGCGACAGAGGGACATATATATTTTAATGGACAAGATATATATGATGCTGGATTTAATATGAAAGAATTAAGAAGCAAGGTCGGACTGGTATTCCAGTATCCGGAACACCAGCTTTTTGAAACAGACATATTTAAAGATGTGTGCTTTGGACCTAAGAATTTAGGTTTATCAAGACAGGAATACGAGCTTAGAGCCTTTGAGAGCTTAAGACTTGTCGGGCTTGATGAGAATCTTTATTATCAGTCGCCATTTGATTTGTCAGGCGGACAAAAGAGGAGAGTTGCAATAGCTGGCGTGCTTGCTATGAAGCCGGAGGTTCTTATATTAGACGAACCAACAGCAGGACTTGACCCTAAAGGAAGGGATGACATTTTAGACTGCCTTAAATACTTAAGGGAAGAAACTGGAATTACTGTAATCCTGGTATCGCACAGTATGGAAGATGTAGCCAAATATGTTGACAGAATTATGGTTATGGATGATGGCGTATTAAAATATGATGATACACCACAAAATGTATTCAGACATTACAGACAGTTAGAGCAGATAGGACTTGCAGCACCACAGGTTACTTATATAATGAATGACCTTATAAGTGCTGGAATAAATGTAAATCCAGATGCAATAACAATTGCGGAAGCAAAAGAAAGTATTCTGTCACATTTTAAGCGTAATGCAAAGGCGTAGCGGTAATATTAACAGGCAGGAATGGAGATTGTATGATTAGAGATATAACAATTGGACAATATTATAAAGCTGATTCTGTCATTCACAGATTAGACCCAAGAGTTAAGCTTATGGGTACTCTTATCTTTATAATTTCGTTGTTTATGGGAATGAATATATGGATATATGCTGTTGTCACGGTAGCATTGGCGGTAGTTATTAAAATGTCCAGAATTCCTCTCAAATTTATGGTTAGAGGACTTAAATCAATAGTAATACTGATTATTATAAGTGCGGTGTTTAACCTGTTTCTGACACCGGGAGACGTGCTTATACAGATATGGAAGCTGACAATAACTTATCAGGGTCTTAAAATGGCTATATTTATGGTTGTAAGGCTTATATATCTTATTGTAGGCACATCATTGATGACACTTACTACAACGCCTAATAACTTAACAGACGGTCTTGAGAAGGGGCTTGGATTTCTTAAAGTTATCAAAGTACCAGTTCACGAGATAGCGATGATGATGTCGATAGCATTAAGATTCATACCAATACTTATAGAAGAAACTGATAAGATTATGAAAGCACAGATGGCAAGAGGTGCGGATTTTGAGAATGGAAGTCTTATAAAGAGAGCCAAAGCAATGGTTCCAATACTTGTTCCGTTATTTGTGTCAGCCTTCAGAAGAGCCAATGAGCTTGCAATGGCTATGGAAGCAAGATGTTATCACGGTTCAGAGGGCAGGACAAAGATGAAGCCATTAAAATATGAAAAGAGAGACAGAATTGCCTATATCAGTATGGTTCTGTATCTTGGAGTGATTATCATTGTCAAGATTATAGCTGCATAGTAAGTCGCTAAAAGGGGCTGTAGCACGAAGCATTATCTATATAGTAGGAAGTCAGGAAATGTTGTATTAACCTGCGTATTATATAGATTATGTCTGAGGCGGCAGTCCCTTTTATGTTAAGAAGTGAGGAATTAGAGAGAAGTGTGCAGAAAGATTAATGACAAGTATGTAAAGAGATTAGAGATAGGTGTGCAGAAAGATTAATGACAAGTATGTAAAGAGATTAGAGAGAAGTACGCGGAAGGATTAATGACAAGTAAATGAAGATATTAATAGGAAGAGTATGTATCTATTAATAATAAGTGTGTAAAAAATTAAGGAGGAGTGAATGAAAAGAATAAGATTAATGGTTGCATATGATGGTACGAATTATTCGGGCTGGCAGATACAGCCTAACGCACCGACAATTGAGAAAAAGCTTGATGAAGCTATATACGCGCTTACAGGTGAAAATGTCCATGTAACAGGTGCAAGCAGAACCGATGCAGGAGTTCACGCATTAGGAAATGTCGCTGTATTTGATACTGCTTCAAGCATACCAGCAGACAAGTTCACATATGCACTTAACAGGTACCTTCCTGAAGATATAATAATACAGCAGTCAGATGAGGTAGAATCTGATTTTCATCCAAGACACTGTGATACAAGAAAGACATACTGCTACAGTATATTAAATACGGAGTTTGGACTTCCTAAGAAACGTAACTATACATGGAATGTACCAGGGAATATTGATATTTCTAAAATGCAGGAGGCGGCAGAGTATCTTGTAGGAGAACACGATTTTAAGAGCTTCTGTTGTGTGCGTACACAGACAGAAACAACCGTAAGGAAGATATATTCGCTTGATGTAGATAGAAAAGGTGATGAAATATTAATAACAGTTACAGGTAATGGCTTCTTATATAATATGGTAAGAATAATAGCAGGAACGCTTATACAGGTCGGAAAAGGGAAATTTAATCCAGAGTATGTAAAGGAAATGCTTGATGCAAAGGACAGGACACAGGCAGGCCAGACAGCACCACCGCAGGGGCTTACGCTTATGAGAATAGAGTATCTGTAATTCTTGATATTTGTAATTGTGATAATCTAATACATAGTTTATATTTTAACTCAGGCTGTTGATAAATATATTGCAGAATAAAATCTTTGTGGATAATTTCCTCAAAATTATATGGTAAAAATACATTTTCTGATTGACACACAAGGCTGTGTGTTATATAATTCTTTAATGTGGCGTGATAAGTGCGCCTTGACATAAGTTAATCAGAATTAGGTGTTTCACCATATGCCCCGGAGAAGCATTTAATATATATTAACATTTATTTAATTAGAACAATTAATTATGCATTTAAGCAATATTTAGGAGGAAAACTAATGAGTACTTATATGGCTAGTGCATCTAACATCGAAAGAAAATGGTATGTTGTAGATGCTGCAGATTATACATTAGGTCGTTTAGCATCACAGGTTGCTGCTGTATTAAGAGGTAAGAATAAGCCTACTTATACACCATTCCTTGACTGTGGTGACAACGTTATCGTAATCAACGCTGAAAAGATTAAGGTTACAGGTAAGAAGTTAGATCAGAAGATTTACTACAATCACTCAGATTATGTAGGTGGTATGAAAGAAACAACTCTTAAGGAGATGATGGAAAAGCATCCAGAAAGAGTTATCGAACTTGCTGTTAAGGGTATGCTTCCAAAGGGACCTTTAGGAAGACAGATGTACACAAAGCTTCACGTATATGCTGGTCCAGATCATGAACAGGCAGCTCAGAAGCCAGAAGTTTTAAAGTTTTAATTAAAGGACATATCATAAGGAGGAATTAACAGTGGCTAAGAAAGCAAACGGAAAGTTCTACGGAACAGGTAGAAGAAAAAGCAGTATTGCTAGAGTATATTTAGTACCAGGTAATGGTAATATTACAATAAATAAGAGATCACTTGATGAATATTTCGGTCTTGAAACACTTAAGGTTGTAGTTAAGCAGCCATTAGTTCTTACAGAGACAGCTGACAAGTATGATGTAATCGTTAACGTACACGGTGGCGGATACACAGGTCAGGCTGGTGCTATCAGACACGGTATCTCAAGAGCTCTTCTTCAGGTTGATTCAGAAGAATACCGTCCATCACTTAAGAAGGCTGGTTTCTTAACAAGAGATCCAAGAATGAAGGAAAGAAAGAAGTACGGTTTAAAGGCAGCTCGTCGTGCTCCTCAGTTCTCAAAGAGATAATATATTCTTTTTTGCAAAAGAATTACAAGAACGAAGATATCAAGAAAAGCCCATTTTTCAAGGGTTACAGAAGTTGTGGAATGCTGTCAGATGTGCTGGAATTTACATCGAATGCAACACATATGCAGCAGGTATGCAACAAAGATATTGATATGTATAGGACATTTTTCAGTAGAGATACTGGGGAATGTCCTTTTCTTTGTTTAAATCTTATTAATCGTTTAAATCTTATTAATCGCATCTACAAGCTCCTTTATATCAAAGTGGGTATACACTTTCTCTGTGAGTGTCATTGCACCTGAGTGCCCCGCAATCTTTTTGATAATCGTCTGGTTAATACCAGCTTCTGCTAACATTGAGATGCATGTATGTCTGCAGCAGTGAGGTGTACGATTAATACCTAGCTGTTCCATCAATGGCTTGAAATAGCTATCGTAGTAGTTTCGGTATTCAAAATGTTTTCCGGCTTCTGTATGAAGTAAATATTCACATTCAGGGCAGGATTCATACCAAGCTTTGTAATATGGCAGAACTTTGTCTGCTATTGGAACTTTTCTGATACCATTTTCTGTTTTACTACAGATAACATCAAAATACTGTTCATTCAGATGAACATTCTCTTTCTTCAAATCAAGCATTTCAGAGATACGGACTCCGCTATATAGGAGCATCAATACTATCTGATAATATTTGTCTTCCTTTTGTTCCCAGATAATATCAATTTCATTTTTCTCAAACTTGTTTCTATCGTATTTGTTAGGGTTACGATCCTTGTATTGAACAATATCAACGAAGCTTGAATAATCTTTGTTGCAAATATCATTTTTCAAAGCATAATCAAATAGCTGGTTAAACAGGACTTTGATTTTCTTGAGAGTAGGAAAATTCTTACCGCAGGTATCAATAACAGTCTGTAAATCAACTAATTTAATATCCTTGAAAATTTTGTTGTAAAGGGGTTCACAGGATTTATAGGATGCTGTGTATCCTTTTACATTAGATTCAGATATAGTAGGAAACTTACGCTTTGACCATTCTTCATAGACATCTGAAAATGTCATCTTAGCAGCCTTGGTATCAAATGGATTATTATTGTAATCAGCAATCATTTGCAAGCCATCAGCTCTTGTAGCTGCATATCCAATTGTAATCATATCCTGAACCTGTTTGTTTTTTGCCTCATCGTAGTGCCAGCCTACAGTTTTTCTCACTTGATAAGGTTTTCTTCTTTTGCCGGAAAGTTTTACAACGCTTCCGTATCCGTTGGGTAACTTCATAAGCACCATCCTTTCGCTATTTACTAGAAAGCTGATAGCAAACGGATAAAAATGATTATTATTCGTGGGTTACCTTTGTTACACTTGGACGAATTGTTTTCCAAATCTCATAGTTGTCTGGAGTCTGGCTTCCAGAAGCAAGCAGTTCTTTCATAGCTTGCCAATCCCTAAAAAATTGAATGAGATTCTTGTTAGTAAAGAATAATCCTGGTTCGCCATCTTTATCTTTTATCGATACTTCAAATGTCTCATCAATTGCAAAAAGCAATGGTAGTACATCTCCATCAGCTTCAATATCAAATTCCACTAATGAATTTACATTTACATTAAGCGCTTCTGCAATCTTACGAAGTTGTTCCGGCTTTGGAAGATTCTTACCAAGTTCGTACTTGCGGATTGCCACTTCGTGTATTCCGCATGCTTCGCCAAGTTCTTTTTGAGTTAATCCACGAAAAGTTCGTATTAACTTAATCTTTTTACCTGTGTTCATATTATCAACCTCCTGTATTTGTAAATGTAACATACTAATAATTTATAGTCAACATTAAAATATAAACTATTGACAGAGCAAGAAATGGTCTGTATAATGCAAGATACAAACAGAGCAAATGATGCTCTCTGACAAGAGGAGGTGGTAGAGATGCCAGAAGTTATTTATAAGGTTGATTTACCAGCTTTTACAGGAAGAAATGTACCGATAAAGGAAATTGCAAGCGCAATAGGGAAGGATGCACAGTATGTAAGGCTGGGATTACAACAAGGTATACTCAAATTCGGAACGGCAATTAAAGTAGGTAGTTCAAATGAATTTAGCTATTATTGTCCGGACAAACGCGTTTGGGAAGAAACAGGATACTTTAATGATAAAGCAGGTTGAAAAGGAGGATGCTTATGAATGAACCAGGCAGTGTAGAATTGAAGCTTATTCATATGGATGATGTGGTTTCAAAAGAAGTGGAGTGGTTATGGTATCCATATATACCTTATGGGAAAATAACCATAATTGAAGGAGATCCGGGAGAAGGAAAAACAACACTTGTATTGATGTTGGCGGCAGCCCTTAGCAGGGGCTTGCCGCTTCCCTGTGATGATGACAAAGAGTATGAGCCGATTCATATTATTTATCAAACTGCAGAGGATGGAATTGATGATACGGTAAAGCCTAGATTAGAAAAGGCAGGAGCAGACTGCTCCATGATACGTGTAATTGACGAAACAGAAAAAGAATTGTGTATGACAGATGACCGGCTTGAGAAAGCAATCGTTGAAACAGGAGCAAGATTGATTATTCTGGATCCAATACAGGCTTATATCGGAGCTAAGGTTGACATGCACAGAGCAAATGAAATCTGACCAGTGCTAAAACATCTGGGAATGATTGCGGAAAAATATAATTGTGCAGTTATTCTTATCGGTCATATGAATAAGGCTGCTGGGAGCAAATCCACTTATAGAGGGTTAGGTTCTATTGATATTCAGGCAACAGCAAGAAGTGTGTTATTAGTAGCAAGGCTTCGGGATAAACCCAATATTCGAATCATGGCGCACGATAAATCGTCATTAGCTCCAACAGGAGATGCCATCGGATTTGAAATGACAGAAGATAGAGGGATGACTTGTATTGGTCCATATGACATTACCATTGATGAATTATTGATGGGGAATGAAGGACAAGGCAAAAAGAAACTGGATATTGCAGAAAACTTTATCAAAGAGTTCTTTGGCTTATCAAAGGAGATTGCATCAAATGATATTTTACAGGAAGCAGCGAAAAGAGGAATAAAAAGAAATACTCTTTTATCTGCTAAAAAGAAACTGGGAATTACTTCAGGAAAAAGTAAGTTAGATGATGGAACAAGTTTTTAGACATGGATTATGCCAGATGAAAGAGTTTAACAATCCGAATGTTTGGAAAAGCAGATTCTAAATTCTTATAAGAGTTTAGAGTCTGTATTTTTTAAAAGAACAGATTATTAAACTCTTGGTAGTTGTAACAGTTAATATTGAAACCCTCGGAGAGCCACCGCAGTTTGGGTAAGCAATGAGCCAATCAAAAATGCTTGCATTTTTAGTTAGCGAATGCCCACATCCACAATGAAAATTGTGGATTGGCTTGCCAAAACTGCTAGGGAGTTATCATCTGTGGCAGAGCCAAGATGATAAGCATGTGCTCCGAGAGAAATTTTACAGATAAGAGAGGAGATTTGCTTATGGGAAATACGTCGTATACAGCACACATTAGCAACAAGAAAAGTGCTATTACAAGTAAGAGTAAATTGCTTGGAGTGGCAAAACACAATTTAAGAAAGTACAAATCAGATGATTATAGCAAAGATAATATTATAGTTTTGCGAGGAACAGATGATTTACTTCAGGATGTGAAGAATGTTTATCATCAGGAATTTGATGAAGTGATAAAAGAATACAATAAAAAACAAAAGAGAGCAGACCGAAAGATTGATGATTATTTTGAACATGTGGCAGGGCTTGAACAGGATATGGCTGTTGAAATCATTTTCCAATGTGGAGATAAAGAGTTTTGGCAGGCACATGATGATATTAAGGACAAAATGTATTATGTTTATAGTTTTCTGATTGGGAAGTTGGAGGAACTGTTGCCGGAATTTAAAATTGCAAATGCAGTAATTCATTTTGATGAAGCCAGTCCACATGTTCATGTGGTAGGAGTCCCAGTGTGGGAAGGTGCAAAGAGAGGACTTAGGAAGAAGGTTTCGAAGAGAAATGTATTTACACCGGAAACACTTTCAGTAATTTTACAGGATAAATTACGAGAGGAAGCTGGGAAGTGCTTCAGATATCATACACATGAAGATTTATCAGAAAAAAGTCTTGGAAGAAATCATGATTTATCCGTAACAGAATATAAAGTAGCAAAAGAAACAGAGCATCTGGAGCAGATACAGGAACAGGTGCATAATGCGGATATTGAGTTGCTTGCTTCACAAATTGCTTATAAGGAATTAGAGCGTAGACAGACTAAGGAACTAAATGAGAAAACAGATGCCATTGTTAAGAAAAATGCGGCTATGGAACAAGAATATACGGATAAGAAGGAAAAGCTGGAATGCGAGATTTCATATCTTGAGAGTAAGAGGAATATTGAGAAGTCATTGTCGGATATGGATAAGAGAGAATCGCAGCGTATATCCAATGAATTGGAAGGAAAACGGTTAGAACTTCAATCTGTAAATAAGGAGATTGAATATACTACAGATAAGGCAAAAGAAGCAGTGGTGTTGCTTGATAGAATCAAAGCGTTTGTATCATCATTCAGATTATTTGCACCTACAATTGAAGAATATGCTAATCAGGTGGAAGCGGATAAAACAATTGATGCCGGAAATTCATTTCGTGGAATCTTGTATGAAATAGGAAAACTGCTGGAGGCATTTAAAGAACTGATAAAAGAGGGATTATGCTGGTTCCCAAGGCTTATGAGGTGGAATACTTCCAAAGGGGAAGTTGCTCCGGTATTCGGAGATACAAGGGATGGATATAGCTATACATCACTTGGATATATGAATGTAGAAACGAAGGAGATGTATTCAAAAGAAGAAGTACAGCATGAAATTAAAGCTTGTACTCGTACAGGTACTGTGGAGCAGATGGATGCGAATGTCGAAGCTATGGCGAGGGATTTGCAGGAGATATTGAGGATAAGTGCGGAACAGAGGAGATTATGGGAAGCGTATGAGGGAAGATGAAATTTTGGACTTGTAAAATTTTCTCACAGGTGATATAGATTAATTAACAATCATATGATAAAGGAGGTGAGAAGATGCCAAAGACAGAATATGTAGAAAAAACGATATTTAATATTGAGGGAGTTAATGTTGATTTTGTAAAGGATGGGAAAAATGTTAGAAGTGAGGTAAAGCTTCCTTATAACTATAAAGCAACAAAAGCAACAAAAAACTCTTATAATGTTTCGCAGTTTAAAGATAAGTTGAAGAAACAGTTTCCTGGATATGACTTTAATGTATATGATGGTGAGGGGAATAAAGCCAGGGGAAATATGTTGCTCGGGAATTTAAGAGACACATATTTGGATGAAGAGTAAAATAAGGTATATTGGGCAATTGCTCAATATACCTTATTAAATTGGTTGATTTGTTAAGAACTGATTTTTTTACCATATTTATAGCCAAGAATATATGCGTCAATAGCACTCTTGTGACGTACAGTACCTGCTTGACTATCGGGTAAATGAGAAAGATCTGATTGTGGGGAATTACCTTGTAAGGCGTCATTTAATCCTTCTTCATAAGCGCAAGCGGCACAAATATGTCTCCCACCATATTTGTTGTCTTGAGCTTTGGGAAGCTCATTAAATCCTTCTAAATATCGATGCTGTTTTTTACATATAGCCATATTGAAACACCTCCTAATATAAATTACTTGAAATCTCAATGCTTACAAACCGATAGCACTTAATGGTAAACTATCAAAGTAATAAGGACAACCAAGTTCATCCATATAGTCATAATAATCTTTATATTTGGGAGCATTAAACCAATCAGAAGACAAGAGATACATATAAACCAAATCGTAATCAATAGGATCTAAAAGTCGTTTGTATTCTCTGATTTTGAATGGGAAAGTAGCTAGTTTTTCGTCAACTGAACCGTTGGTATGTTGAAATTTTTTTTCAATAATGTAAACAGTTTTATCAAGTTCATTAATAAAGGCTTCATCAGGTTTCCAGCGTTTGGAGTTGATGGCTCGGTCATTAACTCCATTTTGTCTCAAAAATACTGTAGAAAATTCATCTTGATTTATAGAGTAACCTAGCAACTGGTTTCTATAGTATACTTCGCAATTATTGTCAATGATGAATCCAGCATTTTGTAACGCTGTATTTAGGGATGTTGTTTGTTCGAAATGGAGTCCATTTCTATTGGTGTTAGCTCCGCCACCGAAGCGATTAGCTTGTCTTAGCATTTGTCTCGTCCTCCTTAAAAAATTCGCTAATCTCAACACTAAGTACATTTGCAATCTGATTAAGCACCGAAATAGACAGACTCTTATCACATCCCGTAGCTTCGATTTTGGAGAGATAGCTGATGCTGATTTTAGCTTGTTCAGCAAGTTGTACCTGTGTTAATTTAGTCTGTTCTCTGTAAATTTTTATATTTGCACCTATAACACGATATAGGTCTGTATCATTTTCAAAATGCATATCAATACCTCTTTCACTATTTGTGAATATTATCGCATGAGATACATAACATATAAATTCACTTATAGTGAAAGAAAACTGCTATAGATTTTTGCCTGAAATTGAGTTACAATGTAGAAATCAATAAAAAAGAAGGAGGAATGTCTTATAAGTTTACAACCAAATAATTTTAAGCTTGAACCAACAACAGTCTGGTCGTTTCCAGACAGAGGCAGTTGGGCAACACATTCAGGAAAGTATCGAGGAAATTGGTCGCCATATGTACCAAGAAATCTGATACTTCGTTATTCTAATCCCGGTGATTGGGTCTTAGATCAATTTATGGGTAGTGGAACAACCTTGGTAGAGGCAAAGCTACTCAATCGTCATGCGGTAGGTGTTGACATCAATCCGCAATCCGTTTCAATATCTGAAACAAATTTACAATTCCAATGTGAAACAAATTCAAAAATCTTTACGCGAAATGGAAATGCTACAGATTTGCATTTTATCAAAGATAGTCGTATTGACTTTATCTGTACGCATCCGCCATATGCCAATATCATCAAATATAGCAAATGGATAGAAGGGGATATTTCATTGCTAGGAGTGGAGGACTTCTTGGCAAAAATGCAGAAGGTAGCAGAGGAATCATATCGTGTGTTGAAAAAGGGAAAAATGTGTGCTGTAATGATTGGAGATGTAAGAAAATATGGAAAGGTCATTTCGTTAGGGTTTCGTATGATGGAATGCTTTTTACGGGCAGGATTTACGAATAAAGAAATAATAATTAAAGAGCAGCATAATTGTCGTTCTACTGATTATTGGGAAAAACAAAACAACAATTTTCTGCTTCTAGCACATGAGTATATATTTGTATTTCAGAAGTGAGATAATTCACAAAGAGTGAAAGTTTTGGTTGTTATTTTGTATGTTTGCAAGTATAATAAATGTGTAAAAGATTGTCCTTTTGCGGACATAGAGAAGAGGAAACAAAATGAGTAATTCAAGTGTAGCTCCATTTGTGAAATGGGCTGGCGGTAAGCGTCAGTTGATTCCACAAATAAAGGAAAGAATGCCTGAAAAGTATAATAATTATTATGAGCCATTTGTGGGTGGCGGTGCAGTCACATTCGAATTGCTACCTGCAAAGGCTCTCATAAATGATATAAACAAAGCATTGATAAATGCTTACAAGCAAATATGTAACGCACCGGAATCATTCCTGAAGGCTGTGAGCAAGCTTGATACGGAAATGTGGGAAGATGGCAAGAAATATTATTATTCTCTAAGAGAGCATTACAATGACAAGATGATGAAAGCAGAGTATGATGTGGAGTTGGCTGCATTGTTTGTATTTATCAATAAGCATTGTTTTAATGGTTTGTATCGGGTAAATGGCAAAGGATTATTTAATGTTCCGTATAACAATAGTCGTAGGGCTTCAGTAGATGAAGAGGTTATTATGGCTACTTCAAAGTACTTGCAGGGAGTAACCATTATAGATGGTGATTTTGAATTTGCTTGTAAGGATGCAAAGAAGGGAGATTTTATATTTCTGGATAGTCCATATGCTCCATTGAATCCTACTTCGTTTGAGTCATATACAAAAGAGGGATTTGATATAGAAAGTCACAAGCGATTAGCAAAGCTTTATGATGAACTGACAGATAGAGGTTGCTATTGTATGCTCACAAACCATAATACAGACTTGATAAATGAGCTGTATGGTAACAAAGGCTATAAAATAGATGTTGTAAGTGTAAAACGTATGATTAATTCAGATGCATCCAATAGGGTTGGTGAAGAAGTAATTATATGCAACTATTAAGGAGATAAAGCAATGGGATATTCTGATGAAAAACAGAGAATAATTGATTATGTCACTAACGATGGTATGATAATTGAATTAACACCAAATAAAGATAATGAAAAAGCATATTACCAGGAATTAGAGATATATGCTGATATGACTAAACTTGGAATAAGATATCCAGGATATAAAACAACACAAACAAAATGTGACTATTGTGTATGCTTGGTTGATAGAAGAGGGGAACATCCTATTTCACATGTTGAGATTATGAATGATTTATATGATAAAACAACGATGCAAAACTTTGAACATATGAAAAAATATGTTGAAGATATTGCCCGAATAGGCAGAAATGTTGAGATTGAAAATAGTTTAGAGCCAACTTTTGATAGAGGTTTTTCTTTTGAACAGTTGACAGATTTGATGTTTTATATAGCAATACAAGAAGACATAAATTATCCAGAGAGATATTACCAAGGAAGAAAAATGTGCTTTTATAGATATTTAGAAGCGATTTATTGTAAGATATACAGTAATCATTCATTAAAAGAAGCAATACTTAGAGCAAAAGCGAATTATATTCCTAAGAATTGGAATGATGTAGGAAATTTATATGACATAGTAGCACAAATAAAAAGGTAATTTAACAAAGGACTAATATTATGAATGTTTTTTTTACAAAAAAAGTGCCATTATATTTTGAGACTGAAGAATCGCAGTTAATACTAGGTGATTCATTTAAAATTCTAACAAAAATGAAACCGGAATCTGTTGATATGATATTTGCAGATCCGCCGTATTTTTTAAGTAATGACGGCATTACCTGTCAGGGTGGAAAGATGGTTTCAGTAAATAAAGGCTCATGGGATAAGCTTTCAGAAAGTGGGACCAGCGTCGAAGAAAAACACAAGTTTAACAGAAAGTGGATTAAGTTATGTAAGAAAGTACTAAAGCCGAACGGCACAATATGGATATCAGGAACATTACACAATATATATTCAATTGGTATGGCATTGGAGCAAGAAGGCTTCAAGATAATCAATAACGTAACATGGCAGAAAACTAATCCACCACCAAACTTAGCATGTCGATGCTTCACACATTCTACGGAAACCATTTTATGGGCAAAGAAGAATGATAAGAAGTCTCGGCATTTTTTTGATTATCAAAAGATGAAAGAAATGAACGGTGAAAAGCAGATGAAGGATGTGTGGACCGGTGCATTGACGAAACCTTCTGAGAAAACAGAAGGTAAGCACCCTACGCAGAAACCGGAATATTTGCTTGAAAAAATTGTACTGGCATCGACGGAGGAAGGACAAGTTATCTTGGATCCGTTTTGTGGCTCTGGAACTACAGGAGTAGAGGCGGTACGATTTGGACGAAAATTTATCGGAATAGATGTAAGTGAAGAATATTTGGAGATATCCAAGAGGAGATTGGAGAAGGTTTACGGAGATGCGAAAGAATATTGAAATATCTGATGAGAAGATAAGTGAGTTTTTGGAACAGTTTTATGGATATTTTGAAAGTGGATATGCATTTGAGGAATTTTTAAAAGTGTATCTTGAAAAGATTGGTCTTGATGAGGTTGTTGTCACACAGCGCTCTTCGGATGGCGGAATTGACTTGGAGGCTGTAAGATATGGTGTTGGCGGTTTTGCTGGGGCAGATGCTGTTGATTATTTCGTTCAGGCAAAGAGAAATAAACCTGGAACGACAATTCCTATTGAAAAAGTCAGGGCACTTAGAGGCGTGATGCCTTCGGGCAGTAAGGGGATATTTATTACAACTGCAAATTATTCAAAAAAGACAGAAGAATTTGTAGATGCAGACCCGTCACGTCCGATAATTCTTATCGATGGAAAATCACTTGTTGAAAGCTGCATTGATAACGAGATTGGTTTTGTATTTACCCCTGTATTCAGTAAAAATGCAATGGATGCATTAAAGGATGAAACAGATGATTTGGTAAAAGAAGATGGAACAATAGATGAAACAAACGAAGGGGTTAAGCTGGTTGTAGATAAGCAGATTTCAGCTAATGACATTCGAGCAAGAATATTAAGATTACCGAAGGCTATTACAAATCTGTTACCTGAAGACGCACATAAAGTTAAGGTGATATTTAATGGACTGTCACCTAAAGAATTAACGGTAGCAAAGAATAGAGGATATCTTGCAGGCGTAATAGATTTGTATAAGGAATCTGGATTAATTGCTGAGGATGGTTCGTACAATCCATGTAAGGCAATTTGGAAATTTTCTGAAGATAAAATAGATATTACTATAAAGGAGCATTGATAGATGAGAGATTTTGATGAATGGCTTAGTAAGTTTCGTGCTAGTATCTCTAGTTACGATTATTACATAGATTTTGAGAAGGTTGTCAAGAATGTTGAAGAAATCAAGGTGGAATTGAATATATTAAATTCACTTATTGGTTCCAAAAACATTGAAGAAGAATTTGAAGCGATAGTAAAAAAGTATCCGGAAACATTAAAATGTATTCCATTATTGCTTGCAGTTCGTGGCAATGAAATTTATGCACAGGATGAAGATGGAGCATTTTTATATAATTTCAAAACTATGAATTATGATGTAGAGCAATATAAGGTTTTTATGCGTAAAACAGGCTTGTTTGATATGATTGCAAATCATCTTGTGAATAACTTAGTTGATTATGCATTGGGAATTGAAACTGGTTTAGATTCTAACGGACGTAAAAATCGTGGTGGACACCAAATGGAAGATTTGGTTGAAAAGTATATTGTGGCAGCAGGATTCAAGAAGAATGTGAATTACTTTAAAGAAATGTATTTGAAGGATATTGAGGATAAATGGAATATTGACTTGTCAGCACTTTCCAATCAGGGGAAAGCCGCAAAGCGATTTGATTTTGTAATCAAAACGGATAAGATGATTTATGGTATTGAAACAAACTTCTATGGTGGCGGTGGTTCAAAACTTAATGAAACTGCAAGAAGTTATAAAATGCTTTCACAGGAAGCGGATACTATTGATGGATTTACATTTGTTTGGTTTACAGATGGAATTGGCTGGAAGAGTGCCAGAGGGAATCTAAGAGAGACATTTGAAGTTATGAAACATGTTTATTGTATTGATGATTTAGAGCATGAAGTCATGAATAAAATATTTGTATAGGAGAAGAAAATGAGTTTTGATGCACATGAAGAGAAGATTAGAAAGATATTTGCGGGAGATGCTAAATTTGAAATACCGAGAAATCAAAGAAAGTACGTTTGGAAAGAAAAACAGTGGAAAGAGTTATTAGGAGATATTCTTTATATTAGGAGAAAGCAATTAGTAGAACAAAACGAGATTAATCATTTTTTAGGAACTTTTGTGCTTCAAGAAAATGAAAATTATTATGAGATAATTGATGGGCAGCAGCGTATAACGACTTTACTGCTTATTTTATCAGCAATATGTGCAGTATTTAACGAAATGGAAAGTGAAGAGGAACATGGTCAAACAAGACAATATATTGTTGGTAATATAGGATTAAAATCTCAATATTGTAGAATGAAAAATAATAGTATTCCAAATATCGGTGTTATTATTGAGTCTGTGGCAGAATATAGAAATAATTTAATATCAAAGTCTATTATAGATACAACATTGTTAGAAAGAACAGGAGATGGAAATAAGGGGGTTGTCTCATGTTTTTACTATTTTTATGATTATTTAAAGGATAATGTTGATGGTATTGAAGAATTGGTTGCATTTCGAAATATTGTTTTGGATATGAAGGTAATACACATTGCGTCTGAAGATGAATTAGATTGTTATGATATATTTGAAATTCTAAATGCAAGGGGTGTTGATTTGGAAGACGGGGAGTTGCTAAAAAATTATATTTTTAAGTATGCGCAACCAAAGTATAGTATTGATAGAGCTAAAGAGATATGGAATAAGATTGAAAAAAATATGGAAGAATGTAATGGGAATATGGAACAGTTTTTGGTACATTTTGTTACATATCGATTTTACAAGCCGACAAAGGACGAAGGGGTATTTAAAATAATAAAGGCAAATACGGATAAAGAAAAGGTAGATGAGCTTTTAGATGCCTTACTAGATGCAAGCGAAAAATATATATGGTTTTATCATCCGGAGCAATGTAAAAGTAAAAAATTATGTGAGAGTTTAGAATTTTTTAGGCTAATAAATCATAGACAGTTTCGTCCGTTATTTATGTCAATTTTTGAGGCGTATGACAAAGAAAAGATATCAGAAAACGATATAAACAAAATAGGAACATTTTTAACTAATTTTTCATTTGGATTTACATTTGTTATGGGTAATAATTCTAATATAATTGATAGCAAAATACATTCACTTTCACAAAATGTTTATAAGAATCCGACTAAGGAATCTTTAGAAAAGATAAAAACAGAGCTGATGCCATATTATCCGTCATATAAGGAGTTTAAGTATAGTTTTTTGAATATAGGCTTTTCAAACAAAAATAAAAAATATAAAAATTCTAATAATAGAAAACGTATGTTTTATGTTTTGGAAACAATTGAAGAATGTAAACAAGAAACTAATGAATTGGTTTGTAATATATCAGAATGTAATATTGAACATATTATGAATGATTCTGAGACAAATGAGGTTACAAGTAAAATTGGTAATTTGCTATTGCTTTCAGAACATATAAATAATAATATGGGTAATGCATCTTTTAATGAGAAAAAAGAGAAAATGAAACGTTCAAAGTTACAAACAGTTCAGAATTTTTTGAAGTATTATGGAAGTAAAGAAGAATGGACTGAAGAACTAATTGGTGAAAGAACTGAGGCACTTATTTCTTTGGCATATAATGAGGTGTGGAAAGTATAATATTTACGGACTCCAATCCTCATCCATAGCATCAGCCCAATCCTGCAACTCACAATCAAGAGCAAGTGCAGCATACATAAGAGGATTATCAACCGCAAGGTTATCAATAAGCCTTTGAGAGTTAGGCGTAGTATGGAGATTCTTTTCAGCTTCAGCACAGGATAAGAATAGAAGTGTATTATCAGCAAAAGCAATATCGATTCCGTTCTTGTATTGGTTATAGTAAGCAAAATGTATTTTCATAGTATTAGTCCTTTCTTTGTTAAAGTAATGAGTAGTTCTGGGAATGTGTGGGCAGTTAACCGCATACAACACATATGCAACACTGTCATACACAAATCCCATATTTCTGGGCTTTTCTTGTTATCTAAACGTTAACAAAGAGATAATATTTACAATTCAAAGCGTTTTTATGGCGCTTCAGAAAAGTATGTTACACCTCAGAATTTCGGTTCTGGGGTGTTTTTTTATATAAAATATGATAGAATATATTATAATAGTTAAGTATTAAGTGTAATTAAAAAGCTATTTTCGTATTAATTAGAATGGAGAGATATTTATATGACAACTGTAAGCACAAAGAGTGGTAGAATTATAAAAGTTGTATCCAGAGAAGAAGAGAAGAGTACATTGACTGAATCAGACAGTGAAATGGACGAAAGAGCGGTTGAAGCTGTTAAGGCAGCGATAAATAAAGCTAAGATTTGTAAAAAACCTATAGCAGGTTATGATAAAGAAAAAAAGCGGGCTTATGTAGAGTATGCGAATGGGGAAAGAAAGTATGCAGAATAGAAAACCGATGATTCTTGTATTAGCAGGACCAAATGGCTCGGGGAAAAGTACAATAACCACTTTTTTTGATAAAGTTGGTAAGTATACTAATGCTGATGATGTTGTTGCGACTACAGGAATGAATAATATGGAAGCTGCTGTTTTGGTTGACAGGATGAGATATGAATCAATTGCCAAGAAAGAAGATTTTACATTTGAAACAGTCTTGTCATCTGAATATAAGTTAAACATTTTAAGAAAAGCAAAAGAAGAGGGATATTTTATAAAATGTGTATTTGTGTTGACAGTTGACCCACAAATTAATATTGCCAGAATAGAATCTCGTGTGGCAGCAGGTGGACATAATGTTGATAGCAGTAAAGTTATTGAAAGATATTATAAATCAATTAATAACATAAAAGAGTTACTTGATATATGCGATATTATGCATGTTTATGATAATACCAAATCACCAGAAAGAATTATTCGTAAGCATAAAGAAGAACTATCAATATATCCAAATGAATATTGGAGTGAACAGGATATATTAGGATTGATGGAATAATGTTGTTGTTATCTTATCTTGGAATACCAATACAATTTATTACACACCAGAATTTCGGTTCTGGTGTGTTTTTTGACATTAATTACATTAACCCTTCATCTGCATCCTATACTTAAGCGGTGAAACAAGGAATTCTTTTTTAAATGAATAACTAAAGTAGCTGGTACTTTTAAATCCGCATTCATATGCAATTTGATCTATTTGTTTGTCAGTATTTGACAGTAAAACTATAGCATGTTCTAATCTTACCTTAGATAAATATCTTGAAAAAGCTTCTCCTGTATTTTGTTTGAATAGCCTTGAAAAATGAGAGCTGGAAAAGCTAAATAATTTACAAATATTATCCACATTTATATCAGTCATATAATTAGAGTCTATATATCTCATAACATCATTGATATTTTTGTTTATTTTCTTGCCATGGCTGCCGTTTATATCATGAGATAACTCATGCTCAATAATAAATATAATTAAGTATGTAAGCAATGCCTTTAATTTAGAATCTGAGTATAGTGAATTAATATTATATTCAGTCAGCATCTTTTCAAAAATATTCTGGACAACTTGCTGGTCATCTTGATTCAGAATGTGATATTTTTCAGTGTAGAATCTGTTAAATGCAACAGCAGATATTTCTGACTTTATATAATCAGCTATATCAAATGAATATTTAATAAGTATGCTGTTATGCGTTTCATTGCTGGTATAAAAAGTCTGGTGCTGTAATCCAAGAGGTATTGTTCCAACATATCCTCTGAGAATATCCCACTCCCCATCAGTTGAGTATACATGATGACTGCCAGATATCTGAAAACCAATCTCATAATGTTTTATACATGCACTCATTGATGGCATATGAAAATTAATATCTTTTCCGTTATAAACGATACTTCTGTTTATTTCAAAATTATTACCATCTTTTATAGGTCTTGGCATGCATTTTACTTCCTTCCAATGATATTAAATATAAAAATAGCATAATATCTAAAATTCTATTTGTAAAGTGATATTTTTTTAAAAGAAAGCGACAAATTAATAATGTATAATATATGTAACTAAGCAGTTGTTTTTTTGCGGAGGGATTAGTAATGAATGATGAGAGAATGCCAATTAACATTTATAAACTTGATGCTGGTTATAATGGTAAGGGAATGAATAGTATTGAACTTATTAAAGATTATAAACGAAATATACATAAATGGTATTTTATAACTGCTGCCGACATTGTGTTTGCCTTGATTATAGCATTTGTTAATTTTAAAGTTCCTGACACGGTAATGATGAGCCTGATTATTTATATTGTAGTATTGGCACTGCTTATAGTAAGTATTGTCAGGATTCATGGATATCGTTTACAGTGTAGAAATATAAAGGGAGATTTAACAGATGAAAAAATATAAGCTGAGCATGAGGATAAGTGCTTATATAGCTGTGATTTTATCGCTGGCTATGAGTGGCCAGCTGATGAAGAGGCAAAGTTTAAATGGATATCATCTGAGATTCTAAGCCTTAATAAGGAAGGGGCAAAAGTGCGGGTCAAAGCTCAAATTGATTTTATAAAATATCATTATGAAACAGAATGTACAGTCAGGTGGAATGAAAACCTATCAGAGACTAAAATTAAAAATGCTAGTATTACGGCGGTGTAAGCATTTGTTGCGGATGGTTGATATATTAGAGTTAATATGATACTTGTGGATTTAGAAGTCGACACATTTAATAACATTGGCATTGAGATGGAATAATATTCTTTCTTCAATAAAGTAATGAGCAGTTCTGGAAATCTGTGGGTAGTGCTACGCATACAACAGATATGTAACACTACCAGATATAAATCCCCTATTTATGGGCTTTTTAGGATATCAAAACGATAATTCTAGTTCTCAAAGAGATAATTCCCCTGTATTCTGCTTGAACAATCTTGAAAAGTGAGACTGGGAAAAGCCAAATTTTTTACAGATAATATCTGCATTAATATCATCCTGATAATCCACAAGAAACTATTAGAGCACGTATTTATAAGAAAATAGGTGTTAAATCTGAGAGAGTGGAAAAGGGTGTATATCCAAGTTTAAAACAGGTTAAGTCAAAGTCTGATGCTGCAAGGAGACAGTCAAGAGCAAGTGCTGCATACATAAGTATTTGCCAAAAGCATTATTCCAGTAAGTAGTTCTAAGACTTCATAAAAAGACTTCACAGACATACCTTATAGACAGGCTTTACAGACGTGCTTCATAGATAGACTTTACAGACAGGCTTCACAATTCACTTACAGACCAAACAGCTCTATTGCGAATATTGACAACAAAGGTATTGTAATGAGTGACAATATAGTTGTAAGCACGAATATTTCTGTCGCGTAAAGTGAATCCTTGTCATATCTTTCTGCAAACATAATAGCAGATGCTCCGGCAGGGCAGACCATTCCTATGAATACGGTAAACGGTACATTAAAATCAAAGCTCTGGAAGTTGAAAATATAAAGAACAAGCATACCGATTACAGGAAATATGATGAGCTTAAGAGCACAAAGATAGTACATACGCAGGCTCTTGAGGCTGCTTACAATATTGCTCTGTGCAAGATTGGCACCAGCTATAAGCATAGCAAGTGGCGTATTCATATTGGCTATGTATTGAATCGGATTATCTATAACAGCAGGTATTTTTATGTCGGTAACAAAGCATATAACACCAGCGAATATGGCTATAATGGTTGGTGTGCAAAGATTCCTGTATATAGTTTTGAAGTCACCTGCTCCACCCATGACTATAACGCCGTGAGTCCATAATAACAGATTGAATACAGTAAGGTAAGCTGTCATATAGAAAACACCTTCCTGGCCAATGACACCATTGATAAGAGGTAGTCCTATAAAACCACTGTTTGAATATATAAGGGCAATTTTCTCAACAGGAATTCTGGTTTTTTGCAGATTATAAGCAGAACTTATACTTATACCGTTTCTGCTATATTCAGTATTTCTGATTAGTATATTTGTTAATATTATAATAACTGTAAATGTTGTTAAAGCTGCAATGAGTGTAAGACCAAGCCCCCACATAAGATGACCGTCAAAGTCCATCTGGTAAGATTGGAATATCATAAGAGGTGAAACCAACATAAGAAGAATGTTTGACAGCTTTGGAACAGTCTTATCATCAATCAGGCCAGTTTTAAATAGAACTATTCCACAAAGCATTATAAAAAACATTTCAATTATCTTTTCAGCAACAACAATAGCCATACTGCCCTCCATTTTTAGAACCCTGATTCTGCTAAAATTAAATATAATAGTGCGTAGCACGGAATAATCCGTAGGCGTTAAAGCTGGGGACTTTTGACACCGGCATCATTAAATTTAATGATACAATATAAATGATGTGAGTGTCAAAAGTAAATTTTGCTACTCGCTGATGTAATCGGATTGCTTCATTGCTATGCAATTCCCGCAATCCTCGAACATCTCAAACTAATAATCAAAGAGTTCGTTTTATCACTTCTGATAAATTGGAGAGATATACGAAAGTAGTTGAGTGGGATAATGGATATCTTGTTATGGCAAAATATAAAAATGCCAGTCTCTAAGTTCAACCTTAGGGACTGGCATTTCTTAATTATTCAATTACAACTCATATCTTGGCTAAGGACTACATTAGCAACAGCAGTCACAGATGCTAAGTGCACTATCAATTAGTCCAATTCACACATTTCTGTACGGATTATCCCTCAATAGCAATCCTCTTAGCACTTTCAATTTCCTCAGCAGCTTTCTTTGGTACAGAGAGTCTTAAAATACCACTTTCATATTTAGCCTTTATGTCGTCCTGAGTAATTGCATTACCAACGTAGAAGCTTCTGCTCATAGAGCCGGCATAACGTTCCTTTCTGATATACTTGCCTTCCTTGTCCTGCTCGTCCTTATCAAGACCCTTAGCGGCACTGATTGAAAGGTATCCATTATCAAGCTGTATATTGATTTCGTCTTTCTTAAAGCCAGGTAAATCAATATCAACTTCATAGCCGGAATCAGTTTCTCTGACATCAGTCTTCATTTCGTGGCTGGCGTGTTTACCATATAAAGCTTTTTCAACTTCAGGAAATCCGAAGTTCATCCAATCATCATTAAATAAATTCTCTCCAAAAATACTAGGCATTAACATAAGTCATCGCTCCTTTTTTAATAAACTATTTGTTCGGCTGAACCTTTCGTTCATTCAGATTGGATATATAAATAACCAATCCCCAGGATTACATATTCATCTGAACTATTACCTTGTTTCTTTGGAACATCTGGAATGGCGTTATCTTAATTACTATTTCTTAACTCCCTTTCCTTTGTTCTGGCTATGTTATATACCTAATCATTAGCACTGTCAATAGGTGAGTGCTAATAATTTATAAATAGTTTATAATTATTTCAATTCTTACTATTTTCAGAAGTGTTGAAAAGACTGTACAGGATAAGCCGTAATATATTAGTACGTTAATTAATTTCTATTATGATTTGTCAAATTCGTGTGAAGTAATCTAAAGGAAATTGGATTGTGATTTCGATTTTACATTTATTATTAGATTCTAATCGGTATATTAAGAACGTAAATTTATACAAAAGGGGTATATTAATATGAACAAAAGAATAACAAGGAAATTGTGCATTGTTGGCTTGATATCTTCTATTGTCTTATCTGGATGTGGTAATGCAGGTATAACAGGTGGCAACAGAGAGGAGTTATCAGGTGGTACAGATAAAGTTGTCTCTTTAAAGGTGTGGACAGAAAAGGATGGTCTGGATGTCATGAACAAAATGCTAGACAGCTTTAAGGAACAATATAAAGATGAAGCAGAGTTTGATATAACGGTTGAAATCCAGGCAGATTCACAGGTTCGTGATGTTATGCTTACAGATGTACACAATGGTGCAGATGTGTTTTCATTTCCAGATGATCAGATTATATCATTAACGGCTGGCGGAGTTCTGACAGAGGTACCCAATGCAGATGAAATAGCAGCAGCTAATGTAAAGGAGTCAGTCGAAGCAGCGACTCTGAATGATACATTATACGGCTATCCTATGACAGCAGATAATGGATATTTTATGTATTATAATAAAGAATATTTTTCAGAAGACGATGTTAAGTCATTAGATAAAATGTTGTCAATTGCAGCAGCTAACAATAAAAAAGTTGCTATGGAGTTTGATTCAGGATGGTATCTTTATACATTTTTCGGAAATACAGGACTTAGTCTTTCTATTAAACCAGATGGTATAACTAATGAATGTAACTGGAATTCGCAGACAGGTGATATAACTGGAGCAGCTATAAAACAGGCTCTCAATAGTATAGCAGCTAATCCAGGGTTTGTAAGTATGCCTAACGGAGATATAGCTGAACACATTAAAAGTGGTGATGTTATAGCAGGAATAAGTGGTGTATGGGATGTTATGAATGTAAAGGAAGCCTGGGGAGAGAATTATGGTGCCTGTAAGCTGCCAACATATACAGTTGCGGGAAAGGAAGTTCAGATGTCTTCATTTACAGGCTATAAGATGATGGGAGTGAATTCTTATTCAAAGAATAAAGAATGGGCATGCAGGCTTGCCGACTGGCTGACTAATCAGCAGAATCAGGAACTTAGGTTTAAAGAGAAAAATCAGGGACCATCTAACAGTAAGGCAGCAGAATCAGAAGAAATCAAAAAAGTGGCTGCAATACAGGCAATCATTGCACAGTCCCAGTATGGAACATTGCAAAGAGTAGGAAACAGCTACTGGGATGCCTGTAAGAAGTTTGCTAATACCGTACTTAGTGGTAATAACGGTGGTTTATCAGATCAGGAAGTTATGGATACATTAGTTAATGAAATTACAGCTTCTGCTGTTAAGTAGCAGTAAGATGATCAAAGTTGATTTACTGTATGTGAAAAAGATTGGAGAACAAGCATGAATAATAAAAAAAGGACGAGCCTGAAGACACTGATATTATTGCCGGTATTTATACTAGGTGCTTTAACAATAATATGTAATGTTATGGCTATAAACAATATAAGAACTGTTAACTCTAATGCCGCTGATATAACAGATAATTGTATGATGAGTGTTTCAGATCTTGGTGAAATAAAGAATGATATACAGGTTATTCATACACTTGGATTATCACATATTATTGCAACAGATCTTAATACTATGATATCAGTGGTAGGTGAGATTAATGATAATCAGGAAGAATTAGAGAAAAAGCTGGACGAATATAAGAAATATGTCCAGAATGATGATATGGATACATATAATTCATTAGTAAGTAATTATAATACTATGAAATATGAACTTGGAAACATTATGGCATACAGTGCTTTAGGCAAGAATGAGGAAGCATATGCTATTGCTAACGGAGTCGTAAGTGATAGCAGCACAGCAATCCAGAAGGATATTGAGGTGCTAAGCACACATGCCAATGATACAGCTTCTGAGGCAAGGGAAAGGCTTGCAAGTGTGTATATAAGCTCACTTGTCAGTAATGGTATAGTTATTATTATAAGCGTTATATTAATTATTGTAGCAATATACTGTGTTATGAAGTATGTTATCAAACCAATTATCGCAACCAATAAAGATATCAGGGATATTATTGATGGAATCGATAATGGAGAAGGAGATCTGACAAAGCGTGTAAGAGTCATATCTAATGACGAGATAGCAGACCTTGGTAACGGTATCAATCTTTTTATGGATAAGCTGCAGGAAATACTTAAGCTGATTATAGAGAATACTAACTATATGGAAAATGTTGTTGCTGAGGTTGATGGAAGTGTTGTCAAATCCAATGACAGTGCTTCAGATTTATCTGCCATGACAGAGGAATTATCTGCAACTATGCAGGATGTAGGACTTTCTGTTAATACTATTAATGACAATGCTGATGATATACTAAAAGATGTTGAGATTATAGCAACTAAGTCAGATAATATTAATCAGTTCTCAAAGGAAATGAAGGCAAATGCAGAAAAAATAGAGAGTGATGCCAGATATAATATGGTTCAGACAGGTGAAAAGGTTGGGAATATATTAGATGTTCTTAATAAGGCAATAGAAGATAGTAAGAGCGTTGACCAGGTAAATAACCTTACGAATGATATTCTTAATATATCAAGCCAGACGAATCTGTTAGCACTCAATGCTTCAATAGAAGCTGCCAGAGCAGGTGAAGCGGGTAAGGGCTTTGCAGTAGTGGCAGATGAGATTCGTCAGTTAGCAGATTCAAGCCGTGAAACTGCCAACAAGATACAAAGTATTAACTCGGTTGTTGTTGCTGCTGTTAATAATCTATCAGATAATGCTAATAATCTGGTTTCGTATCTTCAGCAGACTATTCTTCCTGAATTTCAGACATTTGTTGATGGCGGCGTGAAATATAAAGAAAATGCTTCATATATAGAGAATGCAATGGATGAATTCGTTGAGAAAACAGATGTCCTGAAGAAAAATATGGATGAAATAGCTCATTCCATCAATACGATAACAACAGTAGTTGATGATGGTGCTGCTGGAGTTAATAATGCGGCTATAAGTACACAGGATCTTGTTGAGGATATAGTCAATATCAGCAATAAAATGATAGAAAACAAGGGTATTGCCCAGAATCTTAAGAATAGTACTAACATATTTGCAAAGTTCTGATTTTGAATATTGGGGAGAATTGTGGGAGTGCGTAGCACGGAACAATTCGTAGGTATCAAAGTCGGGGGCTTTTGCCCCCGACATCATCATATAATAAATATTTACAATTTTCATCTGCCAGTTTTAAAAAATGGGCAGACTATAGAATAAATTTACCTTTCAAAGCCTATATATTACTATGAATATTGACAGTATTCCAACAATATTGTATACTTAACAAGTTGATGAAATATTACTGGGAATGAGGTTCTCCCAGGAACGAGATAGAAATAGCTAAATCTTTCGTTCATAACCGCTTGATTATAAAGCTGATGACTTCTGCAAAGTGCAGGAGCTATCAGCTCTTTTTGCGCTAATATTTATTTAGAAAAGAGGATTGTTATGTTAAAAAGTATAGCGCTGATAATGTTAATTGGAATGTCTACAGGCTGGGTATGCCGCAAGGTAAAGCTGCCGGGACTGATTGGAATGTTATTTACAGGTATTATATTAGGACCGTTAATTTTCAGAATGGCAGGAGTCGCTTTGTGTATGGCAGGAACTAAGTTGAAGCTGAAAGAAAGGGCATTCTGTATGCTTGCATACACACCTAAGGCAACCGTTCAGGCGGCGATAGGCGGAGTTCCATTATCAATGGGACTTGCGTGTGGCAATACAGTGCTTACAGTAGCAGTATTAGCAATAATAATAACAGCACCGCTTGGGGCATTTGCCATTGATATGACCTATAGAAAGCTGCTTAAGAAAAGCTAGGGAGAATTAAGATAAATTAGATAGTTTATTAGAAATAGGGAAGACTCATAGCAGCTAATAGTGGTTAAAAGAAGTTTAATACAAAATAGAATGGAGAAAATATGGATACTAAAGCAAAATCACAATTCAGATTATTATTTCCGTGCTACTTCTCATTTTTTGTAAATGGGGCAATGGTATTGTTAGTTGGAGCAATACTTCCATATATTATAGAAGAAGCAGGAATTAATTACAGCGTAGCAGGAGGTTTTTTATCGGCATTTGCAATAGGCAATCTTCTTGCGAGCTTTGTCAATCCGCCGATGGCTTCACGGATAGGAAGAAAAGCAACAATTGTTGTATTTTCAGCATTTATACCAGTAATGCTGCTTGTTATAACATTTCTTCCACCAGTGCCGGTTATATATGCAGCATTTATACTTATTGGAATAGGCAGAGGCTCAGTAAGCATAATCAATAATGCAGTTGTTAATGATAATTCTAACGGCAGACCAGCCGCACTTAACCTTTTACATATGACATTTGCGGCAGGTGCATTTATTGCTCCATTCATTACTTCGCTTTACACAAGCTTTGGTCTGGGCTGGAGAGCAGCTGCATATACAATAATTATAGGCTCAACATTATCAGTTATATTATATGTGTGGATGAGAATAGACTATAACTGGCCGCTGGAGTCTAAGAAGGCTAAGGAAAATGCTTCTGACAGCAAAGCAAAGCCATTTTATAAAAATAGCATTTTTTATATAATGGGCTTTTTATTATTCTTATATCTTGGACTTGAGAATTGCGTAAATGGATGGTTTGTAACATATTTTAAGAGTATGGATATAATGAGCAGTACATATGCAACCAACCTTGTATCGGTTACATGGATAATGGTTATGCTTGGAAGACTTCTCACAGCTAAGATATCATCAAAGGTTGATAAGAATAAGCTTATATCTGGATACTGCGTTGCTACAACAGTATTCTTTATATTACTTACAGCAACCCATAATCTTGCAGTTATTACTGTAGCTATTGCAGGACTTGGCTTCTTCTTTGCAGGAATATATCCAACAACAGTATCAAGTGTTGGCAATATAATTAAAGGTTCAACAACAGGAATGTCATTATTCCTAGCTATTGCTGCGTTAGGCGGAATTGTTACACCACAGATAGTAGGTTTCCTTGCTGACAGAATAGGAATGACAGCGGCAATACTTGTATTAGCGTTCAACGCTGCTGGTATGCTTATAATGTCAGGAACTAATGTGTTGATGAGAAGAAAAGAAACACATATATAAATGACTATATGAAATATAATTTTATGTGATTTTATATTTACAAATTAAAGCATATAAATGTATAATAATGGTAGTGAAGATGTATATTTATACTGACGGTGAGGAAGTGCAGATTACAGATGAGAATAATGTATGGATTGTTAATTGCTATTGAGATTATTCTTATGGGAATATGTTCATATAAAGCAATGAATAAGAAAGGCAGACTGGCAAAGATAGTATTTATATATGAAGCTGTTGCAGCATTTTGTGGCATAGTATTTCTTGTGTATATATATGTTCCAGGAATAACTATCACAACGCTTTGCAAGAGCCTTACATTGATATGCTTTGACTGGATTCTTATTCTTCTAATGTACTACACGCAATATTATACAGGATTGTTTCATGGAGTTAAGATTATTAAAGAGGCAATGATTGCATTTTCAGCAATAGACAGCGTTATGCTTATTGCCAATGTATGGAATCATCAGATATTTACTATAACAGAGATTAATGATTATGAGATTGTAACAGAATTTGTGAAGACCAATTTCTTTTATAAGGCACATTTTATATATAATTATCTTGTTATCTTATTATTGCTTTTATCCTTTATGTTTATGATAGCGAACTCGTCTAAGTTCTACAGTTTTAGATACGAGATAATATTTATAGCACTTCTGATTGGATTTATTCTTGACATTGTGACAATAAGGTCACAGTCAATATATGATGTGTCTATGCCGGCATACGGAATTATGTGTATGCTTATATACTATTTCACGTTAAGATATATACCTAATGAGCTTATAGAGAATACGCTGTCCCTTATTATTAAAGATATGAATAGTGGAATTGTGTGTTTCGATAACAGGGGAAGATGTATATATTGTAATGATATATTAAAGAATATTTATAATATTGGAACAGAATATATTGATGTTGAGAGAAAATATTCAGAATGGCTTAATGAGCGTGGAAGTGACAGAAAAGATACGATGAAGACTGAAACAACAGTATCTTTTCACGATATTAAGAAATATTATGAGGTTGTATATAAGAGAATATTTGATGATAAGAATAATTTTGTATGCGATTATTTTATATTTAATGATAAGACAGAAGACATACAGTCACTTGAGAAAGAAAAGTATAAAGCAACCCACGACAGGCTTACGGGACTTTATAACAAGGATCAGTTCTACATAGAAACATACAAAATCCTTCATAGAAATGCAGATGTGCCATATTGTATGTTATGCAGTAATATAAGGGATTTTAAGTTCGTTAATGAATTATTTGGAATAGAAAAAGGTAACGAAGTTCTTGTAAAGCAGGCAGAGATAATGAAAGAATATGCCAGTGATGATGTCATAGCAGCAAGAATTAATAGTGACCGTTTTGCTATGCTTATTCCTAAGAAGAGTTTCAGTGTTGATATGATATTATCTATAATTCACAGGATGCAGGATTATTTTAAAGATAGTTCATTCCATCTGCACATTTTTACAGGTGTTTATGATATAAGTGATTTGGAAGAGCCTGTAAGTATTATGTGTGATAAGGCTAATCTTGCAAGTGAAACTATTAAGAATGAATATAAGAGCAATATAGCTTATTATACAGAAAGACTTTTTGAAAGCTCTATTGAAGAAAGAAGAATTATAGGAGAATTCGAGAGAGCAATAAGTAATAATGAGTTTGAAATGTACTTACAGCCACAGGTAGACTCTAGCGGTAATTTATACGGAGCAGAAGCACTTGTTCGCTGGCAGCACCCTGAAAGAGGACTTTTATCTCCGGCAATATTTATTGATGTACTTGAAAAGACCGGCTTTATATATAGGCTTGACAGATATATGTGGGATAAAGCAGCTAAGAAGCTTAGCGAATGGAAGAAAGAAGGAAAAGACCAGTATCACATATCGGTTAATATATCGACTAAGGATTTCTATCTTGTAGATGTATATGAAACATTTGTCGGGCTTGTTGATAAATATGACATTGACCCTGTTAATCTTAAAATAGAGATTACAGAAACAACATTAATGTCCGATTTGGACAAAAATATGGGGATAATCAGGCGTTTGCAGAACTATGGATTTAATATAGAGATTGATGATTTTGGAAGTGGATACTCATCACTTAATATGTTAAAGGACATAAGTGCAGATGTATTAAAGATTGATATGGGCTTCTTAAGAGCCTCAGAAAATGAGGCGAAAGGACTTGATATTCTTGAAAGCATAATAACACTTGCTGGAAAGCTTGGAATGAAAGTTATAACAGAAGGTGTTGAAACAAAAAAACAGCTCTATATGTTAGCAGAGATGGGGTGTGATATGTATCAGGGATATTATTTCTCTAAACCAATACCGGTTGATGAGTTTGAGAAGAAGTATAACATTAAGTAATAAGTAAATTGTATTCTGGGCTGCTGCATTTTGTGGCAGCCTAATATAATGATAGGCGTAAGTGTCACAGCGCACTTGATACAAGCGTTATATAAGCCAAAATGTGCGTAGAAATGAGGATATATATGATACACGATTTTCTCCCCGTTTGCAGGGAAGATATGGAAAAAAGAGGGTGGGAGCAATGTGATTTCGTCTATGTTTCAGGTGATGCTTATGTAGACCACCCATCGTTTGGACCTGCTATTATATCAAGGGTATTGGAATCCTTTGGATATAAAGTTGGAATAATAGCACAGCCAGACTGGAAGAATAAAGATTCCATAACAATACTTGGTGAACCACGTCTTGGATTTTTAGTGTCGGCAGGTATCTGGTTGATTTGTGTCAAGTGCACACAGACACAAATGTTAATTCCAGCTTTTTAATAAATCAATTTCACTACCGGTTAATGGCCTGAATTTTCCAGGTTCAAGTGTTTCATCAAGCTGTAACTGTCCCATTGATAATCTTTTAAGATAAAGCACCTCTGAACCGGCTGCCTTAAACATTCTTTTTATCTGATGAAACTTTCCCTCTTGAATTGTTATATTTAAAAATGTTGTATCATCCTGATTGTTATATTGAAGTATCTCAAGCTTTGCTGGCATTGCGGTAAAATCTTTATCAACAACAAGCCCATTTTTAAATTCATCAATATATTTATTGTCTATACTGCCTTTTGCTACAACATAATAAGTCTTATCAATATGGTGCTTTGGTGATAACAGCCTGTGTGCCATATCACCATTATTAGTTATGATAAGAAGTCCTTCTGTATCCTTATCAAGTCTTCCAACAGGAAAAAGGTCTTTTCTTTACGTTTGTTATCCGTTATAAGTTCAACGACAGTCTTAAAATCCTTATCAGATACAGCAGACACAACTCCCGCTGGTTTATTAAGCATATAGTATTCGTATTCCGAATAACCTAACACGTTATTATCAATGGTTACAACATCCTTATCTATATCTACTTTAGTTTCCGGACGTGTGATAACTTCACCATTGATTGTAACTTTTTTCTTTCTGATTATGTCTTTTACGGCACTTCTTGTTCCAGCCTGCATATCACAAAGATATTTGTCTAATCTAATAACCATTAAAGTCCTTTCCTACTACATCTCCAGCCGGCAAGATATTTATTCTTAAGCTGCGAGCCATTAGATTTACCCCAGCCTAAAGGATATCCGTCAACGCAAAGCAATGCCCAGCCCTTGCTGTCAGCAAAATCATCAACGTCAATTGTCTCGCCCTTTAAATATCTTACAACACGTTCATCGTCTACGCTAAGGTTAATGCAGTTATTATACTGTCTCATTGTAAGTGCCATAGCAAGTGCCTGACTTGGCTCAAAGCGGTTCTTTTTAAGTTCACCAAGCAAAAGACCATTTCTTATTATTCTAAGACCCTTTTCATCAGCCATATACCTGGAAATATAGTACACGCGGTTATC
>OGMT01000381.1_pt1 | contig 35540 bp, 30 predicted proteins | sample 1573271 | NCBI WGS metagenome assembly OGMT01 (sample SAMEA2582000, study PRJEB24529) | metagenome | biome: Human gut stool | place: China | collected 2011 | reverse complement strand
CTCCTTTAACTACCGAGAAACAAAAGCCTCCCCACGGGGGAGGTTTGGTGGGGCTTTCGCTCTTTAATTGCGCTCCGCGCCTGCTCTTCACTCTTCCCTCTTCACTCTTCACTTAAACTAGTAGTTCTTATTATCAATATACACCTCGAGCAGCTTCGACACGCGGTCTTCGTTGTTCGGCACAACGTCCATGTCGGCAACGCAGGCAGGCACGAGGCAGCTCATGCCCTTTGTCAGATGCACTTGCTTTATCTCTGGCTCCTCGCCCTTCCACGACCTTATCACGATGTCGCTGCTGCCCTCAAGACACATATACACCACGAAGCTGTCATACTTATACAGCTTTCTGTGGAAGGCACGGTTCACCTCCAGCAGCTTCACCGTAAAGAACCTGTTTTCCGCCAGCAGCACCGGATAGTTCATCTTGCGCGTGTAGTGCGTGCGGTAGTCGTCCTCCACCTTATAGTCCAGCGCCTCCGATGCCAGTGCCGTGTGCAGTGCCCTCGGCTTGCCGTCAAGTCCCGGACGGTTATAGTCGAATATGCGGTATGTCAGATCAGAGCTCTGCTGCACCTCAGCCAGCAGCGTACCGCTGCATATCGCATGGATGCGCCCTGACGGTATGTAGAACACGTCGCCCTCCTTCACGTCGTGCGATGCCAGTACGTCACAGATGCTGCCGTCCTCTATGCGCTTGCCGTATTCATATTTCGATATCAGACTCTTAAAGCCGCTGTAGAGCTTAGCTCCCGGCTTTGTGTCCATAATATACCACATCTCCGTCTTGCCGAACGAGTCGTGATATTTCTTTGCCATCTCGTCGTTGGGATGCACCTGTATCGACAGGTCCTTCGCAGCGTCGATAAACTTTATCAGCAGCGGAAATGTCTCGCCGTACATGTCATACACCGTGCGTCCTATCAGTTCTTCCTTATATTCCGTCACAAGTTCGTTAAGCTTGCGTCCCTGCAGCGAGCCGTTGCCCACTACCGACTCCTTGCCCGGCACGGTACTTATCTCCCAGCTCTCGCCTATAGGGGCTGTGTCGCCGTCGTTTATGCCTTTCAGGGCTTTCAGCAGATTACCGCCCCAGACCTTAGAATACAAGTTGCTTTCGAATAATAATGGATAAAGCATGGTTTAGTCGTTTTTGTTGTAGAATAAAATGTCTTACGAAAGTGTGAAAAGCAGGCGCAAAAACGCAATTAAGAATTAACAGATAAAAGTGAAAAAACGAAGTGCTTAGTTGGACTCACGGCTTAGCTTTATTTCTTCTTTCTTTGCATAGAGTAACATTCTTTTTTGCTATCTGCCCGAAGGGTTTCACTTTGGTAACCGGGCGTTATTACGCCCGGATATGGTGTAACGAGTAAAAGCACCCGAAGTGGTGCTACTTTCGTTCTTCTGTTACTTTCTTTTTTGCTTTATAGTTCTTCATATGTTCCAAAATATCACCACTTCGGGTGCAGCTTGTTTGCTTTGTTACAGGCCGTGGGTAATGACCCACGGTTATCCAAGTTAAGCTCTTCGGGCTAATAGCTAACGGATTTATAACTCTTTATTTAAATAAGCGGTATTTTAAGCGGATTAAAAATTAGCTACGCTGACCTTCGGTTCTTATACTCAATTCCGGCAGATTTTTCGCTGTGCTCAACAACTCGTGCAAATCCGCCGGCACATTAGCTTTGTGGTTATTATCAATTGTATTACATTGAAAAGAATCCACAAAGCACATGGATTTTTCACTTTTCATTTTTAATTGCGCTCCGCGCCAGCTCTTCACTTTTAAATTAAACTATACAGTCTTGTGGTTTATGCATATCCCTTTCAGGTACCATTCATACAGCTTATGGATGCCCTCGTCTATTTCAATCTTGTGGTGCCATCCCAGTCTGTGCAGTTTCGTTACGTCAGTCAGTTTTCGCATCGTGCCGTCCGGCTTGGAACTGTCCCAACGCAGTTCTCCCTTGAATCCGATCTCAGCCATAATCTTCTCCGCCACTTCACGTATCGACAGTTCCTTGCCCGTTCCCACGTTTATATGGCAGTTGCGTATTTCCGCTATACCGTCTGCGTTTTTCACTGAAGCGTCATAAGTGTCTTTGAAGTTCACGTTCAGAAGCACATGTACGCTTGCGTCTGCCATTTCCTCGCTCCACAAAAACTCCCTCATCGGTGCTCCTGTTCCCCACAGCGTCACAGCCTCAGGCGTTATGCCGTAGTGTGCCAATACATCTAGTATTTCCTTCTCGTCCGACTTGTCGTCAACGATAAACTTCTTACCGTTATGCATCACGCTTACAGGTCTCAGACCTATATCCTTGCGCACAGCCTCCCAGTTGCCTTCGTTGAGGCACTTTGCCAGATGAATCTTCCTTATCATTGCCGGCAGCACGTGGCTGTTCTCCAGATGGAAGTTGTCGTTGGGGCCGTAAAGGTTCGTCGGCATCACGGCTATATAGTTGGTGCCATACTGCAGGTTAAGGCTCTCGCACATCTTCAGTCCCGCAATCTTTGCTATGGCATAAGGCTCGTTGGTATACTCCAGCGGCGATGTCAGTAGGCAGTCCTCCTTCATAGGCTGCGGAGCCTCACGCGGATATATACACGTACTGCCCAGAAACAGCAGATCCTTCACGCCGTGACGGAAGCTCTCACCAATGACGTTCTGCTGTATCTGCAGATTCTGATATATAAAGTCAGCCCTGTACTGCAAGTTAGCCATAATACCGCCCACATGAGCGGCTGCCAGCACCACTGCGTCTGGCTTCTCCTCGTCAAAGAATTTCTTTACTGCCGCAGGGTCGAGCAAGTCCAGCTCACTATGGCTTTTGCCCACAAGGTTCTCATATCCTCTTGCCTTAAGATTGTTCCATATAGCCGATCCTACAAGTCCATGATGACCGGCAACATATATTTTTGAATTCCTGTCTAACATTGTTTCTATTTTTGGTTGTCAATAAGAATAAAAAAGCGAAGCGCAACAGCAGGGCCGGCATCATGCCTGGCTCGGAACGCGCCACTGCCTGCCAGAGAATGCGCATGGCGTTTTTTATTTACTTTAATCGCAAGCGTTTACCTGATAAAAACGCTTGCGATAGTCTTCTCTAAAAATAGTGCAGCGCGTTGCACTATTTTACAATACCTTTCTCCAGGTATTCCGCCAGGTTCATCTTCACCTTCTCGCTGGCCCTCTCAACAGCCACCTTGGCCATGTCTGAGTCAACCATCAGCTTAACCAGCTGCTCGAATGAAGTCTTCGACGGGTTCCATCCCAGTTCGTTCTTCGCCTTTGTCGGGTCACCCCACAGGTTAACCACGTCAGTGGGGCGGTAGAAGTCAGGCGACACCTCTACAAGGCATCTTCCCGTAGCCTTGTCATATCCCTTCTCGTCCATGCCTTCGCCCCTGAACTCCAGCTCAATGCCGACATACTTGAATGCCAGATAGCAGAATTCACGTACAGAGTGCTGAACTCCTGTTGCTATCACGAAGTCCTCGGGCTTGTCGTGCTGCAGTATCATCCACATACACTCCACGTAGTCCTTTGCATATCCCCAGTCGCGCAGCGACGACAGGTTGCCCAGATACAGCTTGTCCTGCTTGCCCTGAGCTATGCGTGCCGCTGCCAGCGTTATCTTTCTTGTAACGAACGTCTCGCCGCGGCGCTCGCTCTCGTGGTTGAACAGGATACCCGAACAGCAGAACATGTTGTAAGCCTCGCGGTATTCCTTTACAATCCAGAAGCCATACTGCTTTGCAACGGCATACGGACTGTATGGATGGAACGGCGTCTTCTCGTTCTGCGGCACTTCCTCCACCTTGCCGAACAGCTCAGACGTAGAGGCCTGATATATGCGGCAGCTGTCAGCCAGTCCGCACTGTCTTACGGCCTCAAGCACTCTCAGCACTCCCGTTGCGTCAACGTCACATGTAAACTCCGGCGAGTCGAAGCTCACCTGTACGTGGCTTTGTGCCGCCAGGTTGTATATCTCAGTAGGGCGCACCTTGCCCACCACCTGTATCAGGCTCATCGAGTCGCCCAAGTCTGCATAGTGCAGGTGAAAGTTTGGCAGACCTTCCAGATGTGCGATACGCTCGCGGAAGTCAACCGATGAACGTCTGATAGTTCCGTGTACGTCATAACCTTTTTCCAACAAAAACTCAGCCAGGTAAGAGCCGTCCTGGCCCGTTACACCTGTAATTAATGCTACATTTCTCATCTTTTTATGCATAAATTAATACCTAATGTTGGTCTGTTTATTAATAAAGAATTATTTTTCTGCATTTTTCTTCACGGCACATCCCATGGTCATCAGCCTTACGTCGCTCATCGCCTTCAGGCCGTGCCGTGTCCTTGCCTTTATATGTATGAAGTCATTCTCTGTGCATTCTGTCTCATGTCCGTTTATGATCATCTTCAGCTGTCCTTCTAAAACAAAGAATATCTCTTCCATCGTGTCGTGTGCATGCTCCTCAACACATTCTCCTGCCTTCAGCCGTGTCACGGCCATCTGTGTCATGTCCGTGTCCGTATCGTCCTTGTTCATTAGCACACGCTTCTCTCCGCATCCGTGTGATGTCAGCTGAGGAATAATGTCTGAAAGGTTTTTATGTATCATTCTACAAATATTTTATAGTTTAAGTGTATATGTAGTATAGAACAATCAAATGCTTTGTTGACTTTTTTCATAGCAAGACATTTGGATTTTTCACTTTTCACTCTTCACTTAAATATGCTCCTAGCCAACTTGTTGGCGATAACTCCTTTAACTACTTTAACTCCAAATGACAATACCCAACAAGACATTTGGATTCTTCACTCTTCGTTCTTCACTCTTCACTTAAATACTATCCTTTTGTCGCGATGTTCCACAAGAACAGTGTGTTGCCTATAATATATCTTCTCCACATTCTCTTAGGCTCTTTCAGCAGTCTGTATGCCCATTCCAGTCCGTGCTCCTGCCACCACATCGGGGCACGTGCCACAGTGCCTGCAAAGAAGTCGAACACTGCGCCTATCGTTCCTACATGGCAGTGTATGTTCAGCTCGTTCCAGTGTGAGTAAGTCCATTTCTCCTGTTTCGGTGCCGTCATGCCTATCCACAGCAAGTCGGGGTTAGCCTTGTTTATAGCCTCTATTATGGCGTCGTTGTCTTCTTTGCTGAACTCTGGCTTATATGGTGGCGAATACGTCTCTACTGTTATGTTAGGATAGTCCACGGCAGCCCTTTTCTTTATCAGGCTCAGCACCTTTTCGCTGCTGCCCATAAAGAAGCACTTACCGCCCTTGCGGTTCAGCTTGTCCATCTCAAACACAAACAGATCCCATCCGGCTATGCGCTCTTTAGGCTGCGACTTAGCCTTCAGCCATTTGCAAGCCTTCACTATGCTCACTCCGTCAGGAATAAGCACATCGCCTTTTGTCAGGGCCTCTGCAAACAGCTTGTCCTTCAGGGCGGTGTTATAAGAGTGAGCGTTAATTGTGTTTATCAGCAGTTTGCCCTCAGGCAACTTGCCAAGTGCATCTCTGCTCTCCTGTATAGAGAGCGTCTTTAGTCTTATCATAGTGTTTATTTGTTATGCTATTCTAGTTTTACATTTTATCCCTCTGACTGTAGGGACATACCACGGTGTGTCCTGATCTAACATCGTGATTAATAGTAAGTTATCTGTTCAAGTTTCGTATTTGCGAAACTTGAAAGTGAAGATATGTCGTGTGATGACAATAAAATTCAAAAAGTAGCGTTTTTAAATCCAAACAGCCATTAGAATTTATTTCGTAGCCAAGCACAAGCACGAAACTCTGTCAAAGTCTCACACAACATGAAAAAGTTCTACATCAATAAAGTATATAATGCGTATATAGGTCTTGATGCCAAACAGCGTAAAGACCTTATCCGTCAATTAAACTCGCTTGATATACCAGTAACAAAGATTGAAGCCTATACCTATCCTGAGGCTCCCGGCATTAGGCATCTTTTCTTTTATTTTAAGGGAAGCAGCAATCCTGTGCCTTATTTCCTTTTAGAGGAACAACAATTAGATAATATTCAAGAATTGATATTATCCTATTGATTATTTATCACTTTATTATACAATTCAACCATCTGTTTTGCTTTATTGTCCCAAGACAGCTCTTTTTGTCTTTGTTTACAACCATCTGACAATTTCTGTAAGAACTCTCTATTGTTATACAGATAATTTATCTTTTCAGCAAAGTCATCAGCTGATTGTCTAGGATTTGTCAATGGTATTTTGTGTCCTACTGATTCATTAATGACATATCCCATACCGCATGTATCAAAACACAATACCGGCAACCCACAGCTTACGGCTTCTAACACTACCGTAGAGGTATCTTCGCTAACACTTGTAAAGAAGAATATATCAGATTTATGCATTTCTTCTTTTACCTTACTGTTTTCTATATTACCCTTCCAAACAACATTATCTTCAATACCAAGATTTATAGCCATTTGTTTGTAATATGAAATCTGATTGTCACTGCCTGAACCACATATAATTAGTTTAATATTTGATTTATCTTTCAATTTAGACATTGTTGCAAGTGCAATATTTAATTGCTTTCTAAAATCAAATTTTCCAACCCATAACAACCTAAAATCATCGTCTACTTTTTCCTCCTTATTTCGTTTTATTGAATTATCATCAATAAAGCATCCTGTTTCAGGTATTATTATGGAGTTCAATCCCTTATACTTTTTTATAGCATTATATGAATCAGGTATAGAACTAATTAATAAGTCAGCTTTCTTTAAGGCTTGGTCTACTCGCTTGTCATGTTTAATCTGATAAATATTAATTATATTTTTAACTCTATTAAAGAGCTTCATTTTTATACCAGCCCCTTCAAGATAACTGCTTGGAAATTGTTTCAATCCCCCAATAGGTCCCCACACAAATGGTTTATTCTCTATTTTCCAAAGATATCCAGGCTCACGAAAGCCAATCATATTCAGTTGATGCACAATGTCTATATGATGTTGTCTTATTATTTCTTTAGCCATCGTATAAGTTTTCCATTGCCATTCTCTGTAATATTTATAGAAACGCCAGTCGCCCTGATTCCAGCACATCTTCCTTATTTCATCAGAAACAGGATTATAATAGAAATGCATATTCTTTCCTTGAGGTAGAGTGGGGAGTACGGCTTCTATCTTATCCTTAAATTCGCCCTCTGTAATGATATGCAACTCACAATCTTTAGCCAAGTTTACACACCAGTTCCACGCCATCCCCGGCTCACTGCCCATATTGGGAGAACAGGCATAGGCATTTATTAATATAGATAACATGATTATAGTTCTGAGTAAATTTTATCCAACTCTCTATTTATTGTTTTTACGTTAAATAAGCCATTTACATACTTATCTGTCTCATGTACAATGTTTTTCCTTAGTTCTTCATTAGAAATAAGAATTTCTAATTTCTTAGATAAAGCATCAATATCTCTAACAGGGAAAACAAGTCCATTTTTTCCGTCACTTACAATATCAGGTATTCCTCCTACAGGAGTAACAACACAGGGTATACCATAAGCCCACGCATCTAACACACCCATAGGGAAACCTTCTCCGTCACTTGCCAGGCAATATATTGAAGCCGTCTGAAAAGCATGTTCTTTCTCTTTGCCCGAAACCCAACCTAAGAATTTTATTTGCCTGTCGACATTCAGTTTTTTTACAGCATCTTTTGCTTTTTCTATTTCCCCATTACCGGCAAAAACAACAGTCCAGTCTTTATGCTTATCAGCTATTTTAGCAAAAGCTTGTATCAAGTCCATATAGCCTTTGCGTGGTATTATTGTTCCGGCAAACAGAATGTTATGTTCTCTTATGTCATCTCGTCTATTTACTTTTGGACAAGGATTATATAAGACTTCAACATTTTCTGTTATATCTAAAGCTTCTTTTAACCATCTTCTCCATTGTTCAGACAACACTAAAATTAGATTTGCCTTAAGAAAAAGCTTTCTATATAGTTTCCTATTATTTGGTTCAAATAAGAATTTCTCATTTGAAGGATGAAAATGCAATATAACTTTTTTACCCGTCCATTTTGCCGGATAAAGAAAAAGCATTTTTCTCTTCGCCGATTGTGTAGTTGCTACATGGATGTGGACAATATCATAGAATGGAAGTAGTACTATATATTTAACTAAAGCAGTGAATAAATACCACAGTTTTCTTATAACATTACCGTCTCTATGCGTCTCAATCCATCTGCAATGATATTTTTTCCATTGCTCGCCTGTTTCATGTGCTTTAATAACAGATGTTATACCACCTCGGGTTTTACGCGAGGTGGCAACAACTAATACCTTTGTCATACTAATTCTTGAATTTTATTATTTTAGCAGGAATACCACCGACTATTGCATTGTCAGGAATATCTTTTGTAACAACTGCATTTGCACCAATCGTTACATTATTACCGATTTTTACTTGACCAAAAATTTTAACGCCAAGTCCAAAATAGCAGTTGTCCCCAACTTCAACAATGCTATTGTCTTCATCTTTATATTTATTACCAAAGACCACACCAGGCAATATAGTGCAATTTTTACCTATTCTGCATGTTGGTTTAATATGAACAAAGTCTCCGGTATGATATATCCTAAAACCAGGACCAATTGTATTTGGATATATCGTAAAGCGAAGTTTAAAGCCTAAACGTTTATATTTAAACCAATGATATAAAAATAATATTTTTGAATGTTTTGTATTTTTATAATATTCGACATATCTTAAATGTCTGATGTAATGATATATATACCAAACTTCATTATGTAGAATTTTATCTTTCAATTTTGGTTTATTATTATTGAATCTTTTTAAGTCTTCTAACAAATAATATCTTAAATCTTGTTTGGTTTGTATCATATTATATACTAGAGTTTACAGATTTGTAAAAAGTTTAGACCATAAATTTATAATATGATCTTCATTATATAGAGCGTTAGAGTTTAATTTTGCAGAATCTGACATTTCTTTCCATAAATTTTGATTCCTAATAAGAAAACAAAGTTTTTCTGCAAACATATTTTGATTATGTAATGGAATAATATATCCATTTTCTTCATTTTTAATTATATCATGGACTGCAGAATAGCTATCGTATGCAATAGGAACACAGCCATAATGTTGCGCTTCTATTAGAGTCATTCCAAAACCTTCCCAAATACTTGTCATCAAGAATATTTTTGCTTTCATATAATATTGTTGAGGATTATTACTTTTTCCAACAAAATTAACTCGTTCCAGTCCTAATTTTTGAGATAAATGCTTATATCTATTCAAATTAGGTCCATCACCAACAAACACCAATCTCCAATCAGGAAATTTGTATGATACAAGTTTCCAAATCTTTATAATATTTGAGATACGTTTTTGTTGTTCTGCCATTCTTGATACAACTAATACAATATTTTCTTTGGTAGTTTCAATGTTATAATTATCCTTAAATGGACATGGATTTGGTATTGCGTATAACTTATTACCGTCAACAGCATTTAATTTACAAAAGATCTTTTTAAAAGACTCAGATAATAAAATATACTTATCTGATAAATCATACATTCCTTTTTGATTAACTTTATAAGGATTTTTTATAACTTTAAAATAAATTGAACGTAAGAGTTCTTTAAAATAAATATTTGAGAATGTACAACCAAACTTATTTTTATTAACCCAAATATCAGGATTACAATGCAAGCATGTAATAATCTTTATATTTGTATCAGTTTTTAATCTTTTATATAAATATTGAAATCTAGGTATATGAATGTTTTGGCAAACAATTATATTTATATTTTTTGTATTGATATAATCTTTTAATGATTTATATAATTTATCATCTGTCCAATTTATATCAAAATGAAATTTAAAATCAATTGCCAACTCAGAATCGTCACGACCATAAAATGCATAATAGGTGTTATGCCCATCTTTTCTTAACCTTTCACCTAATGTATAAGTTACTCTCTCGACTCCACCTAAAGTTGGCATAAATTCTCTTTCAATAAATAATATATTCATAATTATATTTTATTAAACATATCAATATACATTTTTATGGTCTGCGAAATAGAATATGTATTTTCTACGTGGGTTGTCATTTTCTGAACCAATGAATTATATTCATCTTTGGTCATACAAATGCATCTCTTCATTGTATTTTTTAAACTTTCAATGCTTTCGGATTTAAATATAAAGCCGTCAACACCTTCTGTTACTTCATCAGTGAAACCTTTTAAGTCAGAGACGATAACAGGTGTATGATAATTAAAAGCACATTTTATAGCCCCACTTTGTGACATGTTTTTATATGGGTATACGGCAAAATGATTATATGAGAATAAATTAGGAATATCTTTATTTTCAATATTACCAATATTTAATTCAAAATATTCTGGATGTCTAATTTTATCTTCAATTTTCCAACTAACACGCCACCCTCCATTGATAGAAACTTTAAATCCGCAGACTCCTTCTTCGGCCAACTGATTAGCTGCTTCTATCAGTAATTCCAAATTTTTTTCTGGATGTATTGTTCCAAAATAAACAAAACCTATACAATCTGTACGTTTACCAACACTAGGCTTTCCAAAATCTTTTATTGATAATGGTATGATTGTTATATCTTTACCAGGAAAGTTTTTGTTGAAATAACTAGCTTGAAACTTTGAGAACATGTTAACATGCTTAACTGATTTAAAGCATAAATTAAAATTGTATTTTATCAGTTTTGAAAAAGCCATACTGCTTGTTATTCTTCCATCGTGAGCTGTAACTATTGTTTTTTTCTTCGGTAGCCATAAATATAAAGGAAGAATGTATGGGTTGTTTGGTACTACATTAAAATAAATAATATCTGGTTTAATTCTTTTTATAAGCCTAAGCAATTTTATATAATATAAAAAAGTCTTTGGATATCGGGCTCTTGATTTATTATATAAAAATGTAATTTTTAAATTTTCTGAATGAAAATTCTTAAAATCTTTTTCTGTAAATCTGTTTTTCTTTCCAAATAGTATAATCCAATGGATATTAAATTCTTTAATATATGGAACAACACCAATATCAGTATCAAGAAATCCATCTGGAGTAACCCAAACAATCTTTTTATTTTGCATATTTTTATAATATTTTATTTATAGTTTCTTCAAAATCAGTATTTATTCTTAATGATTGCTTTACTCCGGCATGTTTACCTGCTTCAACATCTCTGTCGCTGTCTCCAATCATGTAAGATTCACTAAGGTCTATGTTAAAGTCATTAGCTGCTTGTAGCAATAATCCCGGTTTGGGTTTTCTGCAATTGCAGTTACATTTATATTCTGGTCTTTCACCTTCAAATCCTTTATCTGTATGGTGAGGACATACATATATGGCATCAACAAAGGCTCCTTCTTTTCCTAGCTCGGTTTCCATTTTATCATGGATGGTTTGTAACTCTTCAAAGCTGCAGTCTCCTCGTGCAATAACAGGCTGATTGGTTACTACTATGGCTAAATATCCAGACTTATTTATTTTCTTTATAGCTTCAGCTGCTCCGGGTATCAGTTCAAATTGTTCGGGCTTTGTCACGAAGCCAACCATCTTATTTATTGTTCCATCCCTGTCAAGAAAAATTGCCTTTTGTTTATTCTTCAGGTTCCGTCTGTGTACAAGTCCGCTTGCTATGTCCTTCTCTGTTTCATAGAATCTGTCAGGAGTGCCCATGTCTTTGATGTATTCAGGCGTATCGTATGCATAAATTCTTCCGCTCTTAATATTCGGTTTCAAAACATCACGGTCTAAATCAATTTTATCAGGAGTTTCAGGATGTCTTGGAACAAAATTCTTCATTGTTTCCTTTAACAATTCCGGAGATATAAGTTCTATGCCGGCATTAACTCTGTTTTTGTAATATAGGCGTTCATCTTCCTTGTTCATCCATCTGATAACCCTGTGAGTGTCTTCTGGCATACCGCCTAATTCGCGTGGAGGTACAATTTCTGTAACAAGAAGAGAACTGTCATACGGATGTCCGTTAGGATGAGATATCAGGCTTGCCCATGCGTTATGAGATTTATGAAATTCTATAAAGCGGTTAAAGTCAACATCTATTATTACATCTCCGCAAAGCAACAGAAAATCTTCAGTAAGTTGTGGCATTTTGAATAAAGCACCTGCTGTTCCGAGTGGATGATCTTCAACAAAGTATTCAATGTTTACACCAAACTTACTTCCGTCACCAAAATAATCTTTTATTACATTACCTAAATATCCTATAACCAATATGATATCTGTCAGTCCGCAAGCCTTTAAATTTTCTATCTGATATTCCAATATAGGCTTACCGCATATTTTAATCATTGGTTTGGGTACATCACTTGCAACAGAAGCAATACGTGTTCCCTTACCTCCTGCCATAATTACTGTTTTCATATTCTCTATTTTTATCCTAATTAAAAAATCTATCCTCTAACATAAGACACAGGCAATGATAAACAGGAAGATGAAGTTCCTGTATCATGAAAGTTTCGGTTTCTGGCACCTGTATACATACATCTGCCATAGCAGAAAGTTTGCTGTCTTTAGCACCAGTAAGTCCTACTACTTTCATTCCTTTGGCTTTTGCAACAGTTGCTGCAAATAATACATTCTTGCTGTTTCCTGACGTAGAAATACCCATAAACACATCGCCTTTACATCCAAATCCGTTTACTTGTTGGGCAAAACATAAAAGAGGTTCACAGTCATTCATATATGCTGTGGTAAGAGCCTGATGTCCGTCTAAAGCAATAGCCGGTAAAGATCCCTGAAGGTTTTCGCTAAGTATTCTGCCCAGTTCCTCGTTTGCGTCTTTCAATGCATTACAATAGTGTTCATCAAGTTTTCTAGCTTTTTTGAAACCCTTCATCAGTTCGCCTACAATATGTTCAGAGTCAGCTGCCGAACCGCCGTTTCCGGCAATAAGCAGCTTACCTGAATTTTTATATGATTCTTCCAATATTTCGTAGGCTTGGATTATAGATTCTTTACAAGAACTTAATTGTGGATATCTTTCTATAAGCAAGTCTATATGTTTGTTGAGTTTTTGTTCCATCATATTAATTATTTATATTCAACATTTTTCATTGACGACACTTTGTCTGTAGAATAAATTTTCCAACCATGTGCACCACCGTCACTAAATTGGAATGGCATAACAAAGCCGTTGAGTTTCTTTAATGCCATTTCCACCTCTTTTTTCTTAGTAGGCTCAACAACAAACATTATAAAGCCTCCGCCTCCGGCTCCCGATACTTTTCCGGCTTTAGCTCCTGCTGCCATTGCCACATCCATAGCTTCTTGTATCATCGGGTTGGTTATGTTGTTTGCCATTTTCTTTTTGTTTTCCCAACCTTCACGTATAATATCGGCAAAGCCATTTATATCGCCTTTTAAAATAGCTAGTTTCATGTCTTTTGCACTTTGCTTTATTTTGTGCATGGCTTCTATTGCATCGTTTGCTCCTTCAGATGTGTTCTTCTTCTGCTCTTCAATAATTGCAGCACTGCTGCGTGATTTACCTGTAAAGAACAAAAGCATGCTGGCTTCAAGTTCGTCAATAATCCATCGCTTAATCTTTAAAGGATTAACTATAACTATATCGTTCTGCAAAAACTCCATATAGTTAAATCCGCCAAAAGCCGCTGCATATTGATCCTGCTTACCGCCAGACAGGCCTAGGTCTATGCGTTCAATCTCATAAGCCAATCTAGCTATCTCATAATCACCTAGTGGAAGATTGAGCCATTCTACAAAAGCTTTAAGTATACAAACAACCATTGTAGATGAAGTGCCAAGACCAGAACCTGCAGGAGCATCATTATATGTAGTTATTTTGAAAGACAAGGCATCTATTCCAAAATCTTTTATGATTCTATTGTAAACGCCTTTTATCAGGCTTGCTTCACCGTCTATCTCCAGTGCTTTTGACTTGGGATAAAGTTTAAAGCAGTTAGCATCATACGCATTAATTGTTATTGAATTATCATCTGTTTCTTCAATTGTACAATATGCGTACAAATTAATCGTTGCATTTAAAATCAGTCCACCATAAATGTCACTATATGGTGACACGTCAGATCCGCCTCCGGCTAACCCAAGACGGAGTGGTGCTTTACTACGAATTATCATAAATTCAATGATTTTATATAATTAATTTGTTTATCTATCAAGTTGTGAATCGGCTTACATAATAATAAAACAATTATGTAAGTGACTAACACGTAAAAGAACGCGGAATTATTTAATTTAAGAATATTAAATAAGATTTTTATTTTATCTATTAAAAGGAGATGTAGAACATAAATTTCTAAAGAATACTTACCAAACCATTCTAATATTAAAATTAATTGTATTTTACTTTTAAAATAATTCAGGCAAACACATATTATAGGTATAGAAAGTAATCTATAAGAGATTTCATATATTGGGATAAAAAAAGTAAATTTATTTTTTAAAATGAAGTTTATTATAAGCATTAAACATATACATATAAAATAATATATATTAAGTTTCATATTTTCTTTAGACATATAAGCCATTATCATTCCAATTAAAAACATTGGTATTTTAGTAATACCTATTTTTATTAAATCGTAATATGATTCATTAATAAAATAAATGGAAATAATAATTATATATGTTATGAATATTAATACAATTATTTTAAATAAAATTGATTTATAAATTTTATATTTAAATATAATGTTATATAACAAGGGAAATATCATATAAAGAAATATGATAATTGATATATACCACATACCATTATTACCATATATCCAAAAATATAAAGAACTTTCTTTTAATAAAAAAAGTACGAATGAATCATTTCCACAACAAAAGTCTAAAAAATAAAAGGGAAATGCCATCATTATAAATGGGATAAAAACCCTCTCAACACGTCTTTTATAAAAGACATATATATTATTATTATTACTAAAACTATAATATAATCCGAATCCCGAAAGGAATATAAAACCTTCAGTGAAAACGGTGCGTCCTAAAGGTCCTAAAATTTTTGATAAGTATAAATGTTCACTTCCTGTCCATGCGAATGCGTGTAAAAGTAATACACCCAATATCGCTATACCCATTAAACATCCGCGGAAGGATGAAAATAGTTTAGTGTCAAATTTTAATGATTTCATTTTTTGATAAAAATTTTTTATATTCACATTGAATAAATTCATTCATTTCTTGTATGTATTTTTTATTATGTTCCTTTATTTGTTTTATATAATCAGGACTGGTCCATATCTTTTTTAAAAATGAAATCCATTCTTTGGGATTTTCTGAAGAAAAAAGAGGTGCATTTGATTTGTTATATATTCCTGCCATGCTATGTGGATGTACTAAAGTAACCTTGTCATAAGATATTGCTTCGAATGTCTTTATTTTTAGACCTGTACCTTGGTAAACAGGATTTATGGCAATATCACCTAAAGAATAAAAGTCTGATAGATTATCAATAAAACCTAATAATTTTATGCCATCAATATCTTTTAAATCTTTTATAACATTACAAACTGCTCCACCGATTATTAATTGTGCATCGGGATATTGTTTTTTTATTAATGGAAAAACATTACGAACAAACCATCTAATTCCATTTATGTTGTAACCATTGTTACCTGATAAGAATAAAATATTTTTATTGTTTACAATCGGTTGAGGTTTGTATTCATATTTACTGTATATTGTATAAATTTTGCTAAGTGGTGATAATTGCTGAAAAAATATAGCCTCTTCATCTTGTACTGCAAAAATATGTGGTGAGCGTTGCATAGCTTTTGCCATTTCATTTGCATCCGCCGTATTATCACATTCTCCAGGTCTGCATCCTAAACGTATATCCTTATATGTATAGTTGTCATGTGTAAAAACTGCTTTTTTTTGAATATGAATATATTTAAATAATTTTGTCAGATAGTAATAATTAACAATACATACATCAAAATGTATTTTATTGTCTATTCGATTAACAAAACCAATTAATCCATTTGGAAAGTAGCTGTCGCAATTTGCCCTTTTGTTGCGGTATGCGAACCATCTCTTTTTTATATTATATATAACCTTTAGCCATACTGGTATTTTATAGTGATAAAATTTATCACCCCAATATTTACTCGTTTTATCTAAAATATCATCAAACTCTGCTATACGTTTTTTATTTAAAGCCCTTTCTTCAACATATAAAAAATGTACTTCCGCACCTAACTTTTCTAAAATTTTTGCCTGTGCTAATATACCCCATCTGTTACCTGCATTTGTAGGATGGGTCGGACATTTTGAAACTATTAAAATCTTCATTATATAAATATTTTATATTCTAAATAATGATGGTTTATTCCTGTTACCTCACTTACTATTTGACCATGCATTCCCCATGTTATTTGCAATATGGTAAAAATATTCAATAGCCAAATATGTAAAGGGACAATCTTTTTGTTACGGAATAAATATGACAGACATATACCCCATCCGATATAATAGAGGCAACTAAAATACCACATAAACCTATTAGTTATTTCATGAGGACCGGCAACAATATTTAAACACATACCGAAAAATCCAATCATTATGATAATATAGTCTAACCTGTTTCTTATCAGATTTTTTTGTATGAGAAGATAAGTAGTTAAAATGTAATTCAGTCCCAATAGAAAATATATAATAGTATGTGATAGACTATAGCTGTCACCAATAAAACGATCTGACAGCATATGTTCCATATCATAGTCCTTGTTACTTATAACATATAATGTCATAAATCCTGCTAATTTAGCGAATAATGGAAGTAATGAGTATCGTAAAGCCCAACAGATAGTATAAATAATAATTGCAAACTTCTTTGATGGCAGTTTTAGCTTTGGGGCAAAATAGAAAATAATAACCCATATATATGCAGATGAATGTATGCTGCAAGCGATTATGCCCAATATCCAATATATTTTTTTGTTATTTTTTAATAAGTAATAGAACCCTATCCATAAAATAGATTGGGCAAAAAACTGTCTAGATATATTAAGACAGTTATATCTGCATCCCATATAAATCAATGGTAATGCAAATACTAATGCTAACTTATTGTGTTTTAGTAATATATATATGGATAATATATATATAAAACCTTCAAATATAAATATAGAATAGAAATCAAAGCCTAACTTTCCTAATATTATATTGACAAGCAGATATCCCTTTTCTGTGGACTCACGATATAGCAAACCATGTTGAATATCATTGAATGTATTATAATATTGCCACCAATCAAAGGCATAATTCCATCTATATCCTAAGACAAAAGCATATACAAGGCATGGTATCCAAAAGCGCCAGTCTAAAAATACAGAACGAGATTCAACCCTCATCAATTGTTTTCTGGATAAAACCCAGTAAGAAGAATTAATAACAACGAAGACAATTAATATGAGAAAAAATATTGTCAATGTAAGAGATAGATGTTCATTCATTTTTAGTTAAAATTCATTTTGGACATATTTTTTATTGTATCTAAATTCTCTCTAACTTTCAATTTATATAATTGCAAGTTATTAATAAATTCTTTAATAAGCATGTCTTCATTTTTTATATCTGAATAATCAAATAATGTTTTTTGTGGATCCAATTCGAACATTGTCTGCAATCCTTCAAATTTGTTTAAATAAGACATACCAAGCATTGGTATTCCACACACGTAACCAGATATGCCAAAATGCATTCTGCCTGTAAAAGTAAAATCTGCAAGATTTAGATAATGTTTTAAAGAAACTCCGTCTTCTATATCATCAATAAAAATAGAATCTTCATTATTCCATATTTCATAAATATGTTGTGAAATATCTTTATCTGATGTGTTTAAAGCGTATTTTCTTAAATCATGATATAATAACATAATTGAACAATTGTTTTTTTGAAGTACATTTAGAAGCCTTATCATTAAAGTGTAATATGAATTGCTTCCAAGGTCCTTCATTTGAATCGAGTTAGGACAAAAAGCAACAATTATTTTGCCTGTCTTCCTTTTTGATTCTATCCAATTTTCAGTATTTTTATAGCTTGAAGGTCTCTCAGAATTTAGTGGACATAAAAAAGCAATATCAGTAGTTAATAACACTTTATTTGGAATGATATTCTGTAATCTATTATAAGATTCTATATCACGAGCTTTTAATATTCTTTGTTTCGCATAATTTGTGAAAAACTTTTGATTGGTCTTTGGAAATCTTTTCCTGACACTTAATCCTGTTAAATTAGTTTTTAATCCCATTTTCTCCGCTAAAAACAAAGATTTGAAACGCATATTCCCTGCACCGCGATGATACCCGTCCATTATGTCTGCGCCGATAACATGAAGTTCAGAATATTTACGCATTATAAATACTAATCGAGTATAGAATATTTTGTTATAAATTATAGGATATTGAATACATATATTTGCATAATACTTTTTACATTCTGTACCAACTATCAAATCAATTTTTTTATCTGCATAATATTGAAGAAAACTATATACCATGATATCTTCACCGAATCCGCCATTTAAATCTGCGGCAGGTATCAGTAGTATACTATTGTTTTTTCTTATCAGTCTAAAGAAAATAGCTAGTATTGATGCTATAATATAGTCAATTTCGTTTATTATTTTCCTAATGATTCTCATCTTTTAAATACGGCTTTAATGGTGTGTTTTATTTTTTTCTTGATAACATGGGTAAAAGGCTCTTTAGTGTACTTTAGTATCGCTTCCTTTATATTCCCATGTTTTCTATAATGTTTATAAAATCGTTCTCTTTTTTTATTGTAGGGCATTGGGATATTTAATACTTTATTCCATTTAAGACCTATTTCATAAGATGAACATATTGATTTAAATGAAATATTGGATAATACATTATCACCTTTTGAGCTATTTACAATAAATAGGGATGTTCCCTTATGATCATTAAACTTTGGGTAGAAATTATCTATACCCCAAAAATCTCCTAACGTAAAGTCACTTCCTGATGAAAGATGTTTTATTGGGCATGAATAACATGATGGTCTTAAAAATAAGTTATGTACGAATGCTTTTCCCCAAACAGAATCATTGAAGAATTCAGATTTTTCTATATTATTTCCTTTTATACATAAATGGAATTTCTCCCATTCTTTAACTTTATGTCTAAAAGAAACATATTCTATTGTTGAGTAACCATTATTAGATTTACTTTCCTCTTTTAGATATCTATCCCATAATAAAGGGCTTGGTACACCATGGCATATTATATCAACTAATAAAAGTTTTTCATATTTTTTGTTTAGGAATAATGATAAAGCGCGAACTTGGCATGGCGTACCAGAAAATAATACGTAACGTTCACTTTGTAAAAATCTTTTAACATCATTAAAACAGTTACCTATATTACTTTGAACATATTTGCTTCCAATAAATGCGTTTAAACCTTCTATCGTTTCTGTATAATCATGAACTACATGCCAGTTGGAATCAAATTTCGCTCCAAAAACAACTCCGCCATTTTTTATTATATATTCTGCCAATAGGTAGAACATGCCACCAGAGGAACTTATTTTACGTATACTGTCATTCGTATTCTGAGCGGCTAAGACTTTTATTGGGTCTCTATAAATATTGTCATTTTTTATTGGGCAGACCTTTATACATCGACCACATTGAATGCAAGTTTCATTATTGACAATAGGATAAATAAATCCTTCATCATCATAGCTCATTGATATACAGTGTTTAGGGCAAACTTGTTTACAAGCTTCGCATCCACAGCACTGCTCTTTATTGTCTATTTTTATCATGAAAATATTTATTTTTTATCTTTATAATAGATTCATACAGCAACTTTCTTTCGCTTTTATTGCAACCGATAAATATAATAGCACCTAGTGATGATATTATACATGTTAAAGTCATATAGCAAAAAAAGCTAAATGTATTGTACATTTTAAAAGAAATCAAAAATGGCAGAATATTAGTAATTAAAGAAACAATAATAACATTAAGAATAACTTTTCTTATGTAATCATTTATAATTAAATTAATCATTTTGCGAAGCATTATAAGTCTTGCTATAAGGCACATGACTGAAATTACAATCATAATAATAAATGCAATTTCAGGAGAATACCCGTAATGTAATGCTATATATGAAAGTGGAAAATTTAACATTTGCAAGCCACCAACAACTATCTGATAATTTCTAATTTTCCCAGTTGCCATCATAGCTGTTATTAGAGGTATTGAAACTGATTCACACATTGCAAATATTATGGTTAATCTAACAAAAGAAACCGTGTAATTGGGAACTTTGCCTAACCATAAATCTAATATATAGTTTGTGTTCCAAAGAACGGGGAGTGATAATAGTAATAACAAATAAAATGAAAATCTGGCACCTTTATAAATTAGGGTAAACATATAATTGTAATCACCAGATGCATAATTCTTTGTTATTTGAGGGTTTAATGCTGTCATGAAGTTTGTGACAAATCCATTTATAGCCGAATTAACTTGAAATGCAATGCCTCTAGCTGTATTAACAATAGGGCCATAAAATATATTTAATAATATATTTACTCCTTGATCCCTAAGTATTGCTGAACAGCAGCCTATAAAATTCCAACCGGCAAATCCAAATATTTTGTTTAATGTGATTTTATCCCATATAAAATGATAGATACATTCTTCAAAGTGCCTTTTACAATAATAACTATATATTAAGCGCACAATAATTGCTAAAGTACACATTAATATTGCATAAAATATTAATTTGTCAAAAGGAGATATCATTATTAAAAATGCAATACATAATTTACCGATTCCTTCAATTATACTGACATAAGCGAAAGCAGACATCTTTTCATGGGCAATGATTGCTGCATTATATGGTATACTTATTAAGTTAATGACAAAAGTTAATAATGAAAATTGTAATACCCAATTTGCGGCAAAAATTCGTTGAGTAGGTATTGACATTTTGGTATTAAGGAACCAAACACCAATTAATTCAACAAGGACTACTATAATTATTGATAGTAATAATTGTATTGTAACCGATGCTGAAAAAATATTTTTTAATTTCTCTTTATCCCCTTTTCCTAATTCAAATGTTAAGAAACGGCTTATAGCTGTAGATAGAGAACTAGAGATAATACTAAACATTGACACGACACCACCTACAACATTATAAATACCAAAGTCTTCTACTCCTAGAGCTTTTAAAATTATTCTACTTGTGTATAAATTTATAGCCATAAGAAGTAACATTCTGATATACAATAGTAATGTATTCTTTGCTATTCTTTTATTATTTTGTGCTGTATCAGTCATTTTTTAAGTGAAAAACAGGCGCAAAGCACAATCGGGCTTGCGCGATTATTAATTAAAAGTTAAACGTTTTAGCTGAAATGAATTGTTACAAGTTAAAAATTAAATACCGTTGCATTTTTTGAATTATAATGCTGTTGATTGTACCTATTGAATGTTGTATCATAGAGCTTTGAATCTATTTTTTGCTATTATTATTTCTTTCATAACGTGTTGATTTGCGAGTTAAAACTCAGTGAGTTTTGAGGAGAAAAACAATGATTTTCTATGCAGAAATGATTGCTTTTCGGGAGTTATGAAGTTAAGCCATGTGCTTTGTGGTCTCTTATCATAACTTCGTTTTTACTTCTGTTGCTAGTAAATTATCTTTACATGTAGGTTGCATAATCACCTTGTGGTAAGGTTGTATATATTTTGTTCTTTATGTAACATTTATTGTTTAATATCAGAAAATCTTTTTTCGGTTTTGAAAAAGATTTTGAAAATAAATATTTACATTTTATTTTTCGGTTTTATTTTTTTATTTCAAAAAAGATTCGGACTTTTTCGCGTTTTTTACGACAGGTAGTGATTAAAGCCTGCAGTGCTCTGTCAAAGGGTAACCGCACAGATGCAAGTCGCTGTATATATGCATGTTACGTTCGTTTCTTATGCCATTTTCAGCCTTCCGGAGCACTGTAAGAGTGATAGGGTGGTAAGCTGTTTTCAAAACTTTTTATATATATGCGATAAAATAAATTATCGGCATCTATATATATTCATTTTATTTTTTTGCGCGTATATAATATAAAAAGTTTATAAAGTAGGTGGTAAACCTAGCACTGCGTGAGTTAAGAGCCCCACGGGGGAGGTTTGGTGGGGCTTTCGCTCTTTAATTGCGCTCCGCGCCTGCTCTTCACTCTTCCCTCTTCACTCTTCACTTAAACTAGTAGTTCTTATTATCAATATACACCTCGAGCAGCTTCGACACGCGGTCTTCGTTGTTCGGCACAACGTCCATGTCGGCAACGCAGGCAGGCACGAGGCAGCTCATGCCCTTTGTCAGATGCACTTGCTTTATCTCTGGCTCCTCGCCCTTCCACGACCTTATCACGATGTCGCTGCTGCCCTCAAGACACATATACACCACGAAGCTGTCATACTTATACAGCTTTCTGTGGAAGGCACGGTTCACCTCCAGCAGCTTCACCGTAAAGAACCTGTTTTCCGCCAGCAGCACCGGATAGTTCATCTTGCGCGTGTAGTGCGTGCGGTAGTCGTCCTCCACCTTATAGTCCAGCGCCTCCGATGCCAGTGCCGTGTGCAGTGCCCTCGGCTTGCCGTCAAGTCCCGGACGGTTATAGTCGAATATGCGGTATGTCAGATCAGAGCTCTGCTGCACCTCAGCCAGCAGCGTACCGCTGCATATCGCATGGATGCGCCCTGACGGTATGTAGAACACGTCGCCCTCCTTCACGTCGTGCGATGCCAGTACGTCACAGATGCTGCCGTCCTCTATGCGCTTGCCGTATTCATATTTCGATATCAGACTCTTAAAGCCGCTGTAGAGCTTAGCTCCCGGCTTTGTGTCCATAATATACCACATCTCCGTCTTGCCGAACGAGTCGTGATATTTCTTTGCCATCTCGTCGTTGGGATGCACCTGTATCGACAGGTCCTTCGCAGCGTCGATAAACTTTATCAGCAGCGGAAATGTCTCGCCGTACATGTCATACACCGTGCGTCCTATCAGTTCTTCCTTATATTCCGTCACAAGTTCGTTAAGCTTGCGTCCCTGCAGCGAGCCGTTGCCCACTACCGACTCCTTGCCCGGCACGGCACTTATCTCCCAGCTCTCGCCTATAGGCGTAGGGTCATTGTCTTCTATGCCCTTAAGTTTCTTCAGCAGGCTTCCGCCCCATATTTTCGAAAAGAAGTTGTTTCTAAATAATAATGGATAAAGCATGGTTTAGTCGTTTTATTGTTAGTGCACTATTATATCGATTACAAATATTTAGTCTATTCAAGCGGAAGTTTAAATTTACTACGCAATAAAATCTTATTTTCCATAAGCATTCTATATTGTCTTGATTTAGGCAAAATCTTTATTTTGCCTGTTGCCAGCCAATAATAATTATCATTAGCCTTTAATACCTCCAAATCTTTAGCCTTCTCTTTCAGCCATTCCTTCAGCCATTTTGACTTCGCAATCATCGTTGCCACATCGCTTGTGCTTGCCGGATGCACCTCAATGAAGTATGCTTTTTCGTCATAACCTAAAGCATAGTCCCAGCGCGACTTGTCAGGATAAATATCTCTTGTACATTTATCAATGTCTACACTTCCCTCCAGTTTTCTTGTATCATCCACCTGCACGCATGATGAATTTGCGCCAAAAGCTTGAATACCCTTTTTGTATCCGGCAGCAATATCAGGCGTATTTCTCACTGCACTTTCAAATTTAGTCATACCGCTGTTCTTCTTATTGTTCTGCATAGCGGCTGACTATTTCAGATGTCCTGCTTGAAAATGTAGATAGTCCTCCCCATTCAGATATATCCGTATCCTCATTAAAGGCATCTAACGTTGATATATCCGAGAATGTTACGCCCTCTTTTGTATACGACTTTGTCGAGTAAAACGTTTTTATTGTCTTTTCCTTCAAGTTATCAAACAAACCTGCGGCATTTGAATTTCTGCTTATACCAAACATCTCACACATGGCAATCTTGAATTCTTCTTCAGACAAATCAACCAAGTTGTTAAACGCCCAAACAAATTCAAGGAATGTTGTTGAATGAGTTGACACAACCACTCTCTTGCCATTCTGAATCAGTTCGAATATCTCCAACAACACCGACTGTATTGCTCGTGGATGAAGCCCCATTTCTGGTTCCTCAATAATAGCCAATTTGTAATCATTTTTATCAATGACCTGTGTAGGAGGACCTGACAAACAATATATTGCCAATAGTAACGGCATAAATTCTTTTTGTCCGGCACTCCATGCCATAAAAGGAATTTTCATACCGGCCACTTCCATTTTCATGTTCCGTTGCACCCCTGTTTTATCAAAAACGACCTTACCTCCATGAAAAATATTATCGTTTATCGATCTCTTTACAGCTCCCTTCAGTCGGCTTTTAATTGGAAATATTGTGTCAGGATTACCCATTCCCCCCTGCATAAATACGCGTAACGTTTCGCTAAACCATCTCAACACATAAGGAGTAGACGTATCATATTCCATAAAATTTCTGGGACGCCCTTCCGATATGCTCAATATTCTTTGTGCCGGAACATAAAATACAGACTCTTTTCTCTGTCCGGAAGCCTTTTGCTTAGATATTACATTAAGTAAATCTTGCGGAGAAAACGCCTCATTATCTAAAACTATCTTCGTATCTTCCCTAAATAATCCTGATAATCCTTCGCCAAAATACCAGTCTAAGATATTCTTTGCATCCGTTTTACTCAAAATGAAATTATAATTTCGAAGGGTTGAAACGATATGAGATTTATCTATGATAAGCTTAAGCAGTTCCAAAGACAAACTCTTTCCGCTTGCTTGCGGACCTATAAGAAATGTAAGGTCGCCAAAATTTATATTTGCCTCTTTTATCGGGCCGAAATTACTTATTGATAATTCCATAAACGTTTTCTATCATTACATAATATATAAATGCAAAGATAGTGAAAGGTGAGAGCAATACAAAATGAAAAAACATATTTTTTTATTTTTATTGCCGAGCCGCATCCTATCTTATTCAAAGATAGAACAAGGTGAGAGCAATACAAAATGAAAAAACACTTTTTTTCTTTTTTATTGCCGAACCGCAGTTCGTGCGAATTGTTTCGCACGAAAATGAAAATTTAAAAAGTAAAAATTAAACAGCGCCTGATGGAAATGAAAAGTTAAGAGTGAACAGTGAAAAAACAAAGTTCGACGTTAGTCAATCCAAATGCCTTGCTATGGCAATAAACTGCCATTCACTTAAATAAGCACAATAGGAACAAAACACAATTAACAAAGTATGAATTATAATCCGCCTAAAACGATAGTTATTTTATCATTATATCGCATCCTATATTCAGTCTTACGCCATGCTGATTGCGGAAACGTTGCATATCTTCTTTATTACTGAATGCAAATCTCCTGTGACGTTTGTTGCAGGCATAAGCCAGTTTATGCTTGAATAAAGAAATGTCATGCCACCGTTTAAATACATTGATGGTTGTTGCCAACTGATCTTCTACGGCATGTTTAATCCAGTCCTTGTTCTGATCCTTCAGTTCTATGAATATAATATATTCATCATTGTGCAGCATGGCATCGCAGCGGTTCTCCATTTGTCCGTTTTCACGCCTTATCTCAATCTTGTTGTCTACGGCTATAAACGAGATTATCTTTCCAGACCAGTTAGTTACTACGGCTGTCCATTCTTCTTTATGTTTTGCGTCGGCATCCACATAAGCCGGAGTCTTTGCTGCTTCATCCTCATCATCACATATTCCGAATAAAGCATCTCCGACAGGCATTTCATCCTTAAAGAAATCAATCACTCTTTCTTTCATCATAGCTGTCCAAGTCCTCCTCAATCTCCAATAAGTCGTCAAAAACGCTATTAGTATCTCTCAGTTTGATGTTAAGATAATTGTCGTCAGAAGGCAGCCCCTCATAATCTTTCAGTTGTTCAACGGTGCCGTCATGCAATTCATATATAATCAGGTCGTCAGCATTAATCATTCCTGACATTGGTACAACATCATAGATACGTTTCAGTATATCTTCCAATCCTTCCGCACGTTTTGCCAGTTGCTTAGCTTTAACAGACAACGTAAGATAGTTTATCACATAAGGACTGTGTGTTGTCATCACCAGTCTGTTTTCATTCAGTTTATATGCATCAGCCACCAGTTCGTACAGCACATTTTTTTGAGAGTCTGGAAACAGATTAAGTTCCATCTCTTCTACAACGTTTACAAAGCGGGAATATCTATACTTTGACGACACCATTCTCAATGACGCCATTTTCACGTCATCGCTCAGCGTGTTGTCGCTTAATATCAGATTCACCTCTTTTTGCAACGCCTTGCGTTCCTTGTCCGACAGTTCAGCCTTTGCCGAATTGTCGCGTACAATGTTCGACAGATTTTCTGATACAAGCAGTAAAGGCAGTGCTGATTGAAATCCGCTTGACGCTTCCGACAGTTTTATTTCATAGTTCTTATGTTTAAGTTTGGGAATGTCGTTCAGTTTGTCATACTCAAAATCCACCTCGCCGAATGGCATTTTATATCCGCTTTTTATATCGTTTTTGGCTTTATCATATTCATCAAGAAATGTCATCATCGGATCGCTCAGTTCACGCAATCTTGTTGGATGCTCAACACTTCCCAACACGTTACGTTCAGCCGGCACATACATCACTTTGGCAATATTAAACAAATCGCCATCTTGATTATTTTCTATTATAGATAATTTTTCATTCTCATAAACAAACGAATAGTGGAAGCCGTCGAACCTCAACTCCGTATCAGGCCTAAAATATCCGTTAATACCATTATATGCAGCATACGTCTTTCTGAATCTCGAATACTGCGTAACGTAGCGTTCAGTAAGAACATGTCTCATCAGCGCTTTTTCAAGCCATGAAAAAAGAGAATAGAGCTTAGCCACGCAACTCTTTCCGGCGCCCTGTTCGCCAATCATGACAGTAATCTTACTAATTCTTACGACAGCATTATTTATAGGACCGAAATTCTTAATACTTAAAATTTCCGTATTCTGCATCACAGTATTTTTCTGCAAAGATAGTGAAAGGTGAGAGCAATACAAAATGAAAAAACACTTTTTTTCTTTTTTATTGCCGAGCCGCATCCTATCTTATTCAAAGATAGTGAAAGATAATGCAAATCGAAGGCAGAATCGTCAAGCGTGCTTGAACGTTATGCTGAGATGCAGCTTATCTTCTTTTAAAAAAGGTGAGTGAAAAGACAAATAAAAAACGCAGTTTTTATTTTTGACTTTTCCGAGCCGCAGTTCGTGCGAATTGTTTCGCACGAAAATGAAAAATTAAAAAGTAAAAATTCATGTGCATTATGGATTTTTTGTAGGAGTTAAAGTCAATTGCAAACGTAGTGCTTATTTAAGTGAAGAGCAGGCTGTAAGCACAAGTAAAAATTAAACAGCATTACTCAGGGTTGATTGTAGGGACGTACCCCAGGTGCGTCCAACTGATAAAATCCTGTATTTCAACGATTTACGACATGACAAAATGCTAAATGAAAGGTGGACGCACCTGGGGTACGTCCCTACATTGCGCCACTAGGGAAACAATCCACTAGTCTTGTGGCTATCGTTCATAGCGCGACCTAATCGCCAACCAAACGTAGTTCAGCACAAGCTAATTATGAAACGCAGTTTAGCGCAACCCAATTATGAATTGTGAATTATGAATTATAAATTATGAAACGCCGTTCGGTCTAACCCAATTATGAATTATGAATTATAAATTGTGAATTATTTTAGTAGTTAAGTCCGAAAGCCCAGAGAGGTATCACGTTTGCGTATCCGCTTTCAATATCGTCTTTCACGATGTAGCCGTCGTCTGCACTTTCTATCTGTTTTTGTCCTTTTTTCCGTCCTCCAATTTCAAACACCTTGCCGTCTATCTCAAAATCTGAGATGTCAGAACTTCTCACGTCGTTACATACCCTTGTCTGGTTCATAAAGAACGTCTCTCTTACGTTTCCTATATCAGCACGTTCCGGTGCAAGGGTATAAATCAGGTTCGTGTTGTCAAGATACAGTTTCTCCACTTTGCCTAGGCCTCTCAGTCCTCCGGTTGCATTACGCAGCTGACTTATCATTCCGGCACGTTCCATGTATATCAGATAGTCAGGAATGTCATTTCTGCTGATACCCGTAACATCAGCCAGTTTCTGCATCACAGGCTTAAAAGGAACACTTTTAGATACAACCATTATCAGACTCTTCAGTTTTCTGCCCACAGATATGTTGGTCTTTATGTGCATTGGTATGTCTATTTCCATCGTCTGGTTTATCACCTGCATCAGCTCAATTTCAAATTCAGCGTCGCGTCCGAACGGATAATAGCCTCTTTTAAGATAATCATGAAAAAGTGGAAGGGGATGTTCTACACCACTAATCACTGCTTTGTGCGTAAGTATGTCTTTCAGACTGTAAACTGGTACGTCTATACTATGAAATAGGCGCAAATATTCTCTGAACGACAACCCCTGCATCTCATAAATAGGCATACGTCTGCTAAGATCTGCCATGCCCTTATAAATGTCAAGTATCGAAGAGCCGGAGATCACAATCTGCAAGTCGTCATAACTGTCATAAATCTGTTTCAGCTCTCTCGACCATCCTTCATATTTGTGAATCTCGTCGATAAACAGGTGTTTGCCTCCCATCTTTACAAAACGGTCAGCCAGGTCAACAAGTTTGTGTTCTGCAAAATAAAGATTGTCAGCCGATACATACAGCGTATCTTTTGTGTCCAAATTCTGTTTGATATATTGCAGCAGCATAGTAGACTTGCCTACGCCTCGTGGGCCGACAAGTCCGAAAGCTCTACCTTCCCATTTTATCTGGTTATATTTATATCTGAAAAACTCCACCGGAGTATTTTTCAGTTTTCTATAGAAAAATTCATACAGCCTTTCCATACCCATCCTATTTTATATCATGACAAATATACTGTATTTTACAGGAATTGCACAAAATAAATGCAGAATTCTGCCAAAATTGCATGAAATTAATGCAGAAATCCATTAAACTTGCACGAAATAAATGCAAACGTAGTGATTGTTTAAGTGAAAAATGAAAAGTGAAAAACGAAAAATCCAAAAGTATTGTGGTTTCTACTTGTAAGCACTACGTTTGCAATTGGATTTTTCACTCTTCACTCTTCGTTCTTCACTTAAATATGCTCCTAGCTCACCCAGGTGAGCGATAACTACTTTAACTACTCTAACTCCAAATGACATGTGCCATTTCGACACTCAGCCATACAACGCAAAAGAGGTCATGCCACTACCCCGTTAGGAATAATGGCATGACCTCTTTATGTATAAATATAGTGAACAGGAGACTATATTAACAGCCTTATGGGCTATGGAGCTACTGCATGTGCGTTGCGTATTATCGTAGCAAGCACTACGGTTTAACTACCGATATGAATCTCAGTCTTCTATCTCTCCTATCAACAAATTATTTGAGTTCAGCCCTACTTTTATAGAAAGATTTGTATTGTTTTCGTTGTTATACAGATCCAGATAATGCATAAAAGTTGCATTATCACATCCTGTAAAAAGAATTTTGAAATAACGTCTTATTGCAGCCTTTTCACCAAATACGAAACGGCAAACAAGATACCATACATTGCTTTTACCTTCACATAAAAGCACAAACAAAATAAATCTATGTAACTTTTTATATTCCATAAATAATTGTTTATGGAACAAAGTTACTCATTTATCTTTTCTGTGCAAGCAGACTCATAAAATATTTTTCGTGCTTGTCAACAAGTTTCTCCCACGAATACTCTTCTCTTATCTCCGTCAGGTTTCCCTCAATAAACTTGTCTCTGTTATTTCTGCCCAGATTCTCAATATCGTTCAGCAGGTTCTTCACGTCATCAGAATTTGCATAATAATGTGCGTTTCCTTTCAGCACAGCCTTGTTGAATATATTGTCGTGTGCAAGTATATAGCAGCTTGAAGCCATAGCCTCCAGCAATGACGGATTTGTTCCTCCTACGCTATGTCCGTGGAAATACGCATACGAGAAATAGCGCACCGAATTAATCTTCTTGAAGTCATAAATACCGCCAAGGAAGCGTATTCCGTTCTTGTTGCCATATTGTTCCACAAGATATTTTCCATGAGGCGTGTTTGTCTTTCCCACTATCACCAGCGGCTTCTTTCCGCATTCGCCTGACTTCAGGTATCCCTTAATAGCCATTTCAATATTATTCTCAGGCTCAAGCCTGGCTATCACCAAATAATATTCACGAGCTTTCAGACCATATTCATCAAGCACACTTTCGTCATAGTCGTCATGAATGTCTGCTCCGTAAGCCAGAAAAGTACTCTCCTTGCCATACTTCTCTTTGTAATAATCATGAATACCCATATTGTCCGCTATCAGATAGTGGCTGTGCTTAACCGTAGTCCGTTCTTCCCAGAATATAAACTTCCTCACCCATTTGTTAAATTTAGTGCGTTTATACTCCAGTCCGTCCATGTTAGTCGTAAATATCGGATACCTAATGTTCTTAACATCAAACCAAATATAAGCAGGCACAATGCTTGTATATCCGGCTTCATAGATGATGTCGAAGTCCTCGTTCTTCAGTGCGTCTTTCAATGATGAGAAATCATAAAAGAAACTTCCAACGGAACTGCCCATCCATGTCTCCGGGCTGTATATGTGCTTTATCCTTACGCCCTTGTAACTATCTCCCTTATATGGATGGAACTTCGGTGAATACACCGTCACTTCATGCCCTCTCTTTGCCAGTCCCACGGATATGTATTCCGCAAACTGTTCGAAGCCCCCATAGTTGTTAGGTATACCACGGGTGCTAACAAATGCTATCTTCATTATATGAATAAATTATTTTATTATTGCCTATTCGAAAAAACAACCTTAACGGCAAATAAAGGCTGTTGCTTTATGTCTGATAATAAGGTAAATCTGAATGAAACACTATTTGACAAATTGTCCATAGAAATTCATCAGCCGCGGATAATAATTTTCTTTATTGAAATTCTCATACGCAAAATACAACGCATTATGTTGCAATTCTTCATATTGTTCTTTTGATAAAGACTCACATGTTTCCACAACGTTTACCAGTCCGCTGACATTGCCGGGACTGAATAAATAGCCGGTTTTGTTTTTCACAATTATTTCGGGGATTCCGCCAATGTCAGAACCTATAACAGGGACACCTGCAGCATATCCTTCAATAATAGTCATCGGATTATTTTCATACCATTCAGAAGGGACAACAATGAAATAAGCGTTTTTCACAAGATTCTTAAGTTCTTCTCCAGACTTGTAACCTAAAAACTCGATATTAGATATATTGTTTTTCTTTACAAAATCCTTCAATTCTTCTTCCAAAGGACCAGTACCTGCAATTTTTAACGTTGATTGCGAACAATCCTTAAATGCAGTTATCAAAGTCTTAACACCTTTTTCGTAAGAGAGCCTACCAAAGAAAAGAAAATATTTATTTTGTGCGGTATTTTTATTTATTTCTTTATCAATCTTATCTGTAAGATTATATAAAACAATGTTTGGCTTCTCTTTTAATGCGGGCATATACTGTTCCAACTTTCCTTTTGCAAATCTGCTAACGTAAATCAAACCGTCAATATATCGTGCAGGATTAAGAAATTGATTTCTGAAATACTGTTCCGCCGCCATCATTACACTAAGAGCATAACTATTTTTACAGCATTTGTTTTCGACACATTTGTAAAAATGTTTTCCTTGACATTCTTCACAAACAAGTCCTTTGCCGTTCCTGAACGTATAAGCGGGACATACTATTCTGTATTCATGTATTGTAAAAATCACAGGAATGTTGTGTCTTTTCAATACAGGAAGAATTGAGCCTGTTATTTGTCCCCATAAAAGATGTATCTGTGCAATGTCTGGTTTTTCCTTTTCAATTAACTTCTCAATATTTCTGGCAGCTTCTGCATTATAAAAATAATAAGCAATATCTTTAAGCGGCTTAAGAAGTCCTGTTCGTGTCATTTTAGATTCAGGGAAATAGTCGTCATACTTAGATGGGTAATTTTCCAACCATTTTAGCGTAAAGTTTATGACTTCATTACCATGTTGCTCCAACAACTCCGTCGTATTGAAATATACGGTTTCAGAGCCCCCTTTTTTATAATTAAACACATTAATTTGTAAGATTTTCATAACAAAAGGCTAATTAAATAAAATGTAATTTCAGCAAATCCTCATAAATTTGCTTCCGCTGCTCAATGGAAATTGATTTGTCAAATTTATTCACTATTTTTCTGCAATTGTCTGCCATTTCTTTTCTTCTCACTTCAGATGATAAAGATAAAATCCCGTCTGTAAATGCTTTTACGTCAAAGGGATTACACAAATAACCTGTTTTCCCGTTAATAACATATTCTTTTATTCCTTGAACGTCAGAACCGACAATGGGTATGCCTTGACACATCATTTCAATACCGGATAGTCCTAACCCTTCACGAATTGACGGCATAACGCCAATATCTGCGCATTTAATAATTTCAGGTATGTCATGTCTGAATCCCAAGAACAAGACATTTACCCCCCCTATTTTTGCTATGTCTTTTATCTCTTGATAGGTTCCGCCTGATGTCATTTCCCTTCCACAAATGGCGAAAACAAACCTTTCTTTATCTATGATTTCTGAAAGAGCCTTGACAATTACTATATGATTTTTTCGCTGCGACAATTCACCTATTGCCAATATTAATATTTTATCCGCCGTAACACCTATTTTCTTCCTATACTCACCTCTGTCAATATCGACAAACTTGTATTTCGACGTATCAACACCAACTCCATTGATATGATAAACATTTTTACATTTAAGTTTTTTTGCATTTTCAAAATCTTCCTTGTTAATCGTTATTATCGCATCACAGAATCTTGAAGCAAACGATTCAATCGTATGATAAATCAAATATTCTTTTTTCGATGATAGATGCGTATAAGCCAGTCCATGCGTAGTGTATATTACTTTAGTGCCATGTTTGCGATATTTTCTTGCCGCATATCTAACAAGCAAACCAACTATAGGGGTATGACAATGAACAACGTCAAAACGCTGTTGCTTCATCAACTTCTTTATCGTTTGGAAATAGCGAATATTATTCTTTGTGAACGGAATCTTTCCATCTATCTTTGCATCAATAAAAGTCACATTCTTTTCTTGCATTATCTTAAGAGTATGGCTTTCATTCTTACTATTATCTGCCATGGCATAAACCTTATATCCCAATTTATTATAAATGTCTATGTCATCCCACAAAAAATGGAAAAAACCGATATAATTAGTGGCAATAAGAATATTCATATTAATTGTTTAATTAATTTATTCAAACACATAAACATGTATCTTGTCCAAATTCGAATTAAAAGAAAATGTATTCATATGTTTTTGTTGACGAATATGGATTTTAATGAATTTGTTGCCAACAAAATTTATGGGAAGTATTTTTTAAGAGAGTCTTGATCGGCTTAAATACCTCACACTTAGCAAGGATACATATATTTATTTTATCTCGTATAAGTTTTTATAATCATTCACTAATGTTTTTTCTGAGTATAATTCCTCGTAATTTTTATCATTTGTAATAGTAAAATTAGAAATTTCCAATAAACATTCCATTTTCTCTCTCATATCGCCTATATTACAACATTCAAAAAAAACTGATGATGACATTTTGTTCTCAATGAAAAAAGGAATGGAAGAGAGTAAGACTATTTTTTTAAAATAACAAGCAATTGACAATACGCCCGACATTGTTGCTGATTTATAAGGATAAACCACAAATAATGCCTTGCTGAATAAATCCTTTATTTCAAGGTCATGTATGAATCTGTTTATTCTTATAATATTTGCATTATCATTTATCAAATTTGAAAAATCAAGTCCTTTGCCGGCAATAACCAATTTATGACTTTGCAATTTTTCCGAATTTAAATATGCCCTTATCAATAAATCCACACCTTTATATTTGTCAACCCTTCCAAAAAATAATATATAATCTTGCTCTTCTTCAAGTTCTGCCACTTGTTTATTACCTTCTTTTATTTGTTCAGTGATTAGCGATGGGAAATGAGTGAAACCTATATGCTTGTTCGGATACATGCTTTTCAATTCACCATATTGTGTTTGTGATGAAGTTGTAAGATTATTTATCTTATCTCGTAATTTTTCATATCCCCATTCAATATATTTTTGCAACATGGTTTGTATTAAACCATTATAACTTACTTCATGTGGATGTAAATCATGTACAGTGTAATACCATTTATCTGTAACCTTATGTGAAATAAAGAATGGCGCAAGCGCAAAATCCCCAGTCAACAAATGTATTATATCAGGCTTTATTTCCTTATCTAGCTCCATAATTTTTTTTACTATTGAAACAGGATAAAACTTATAAAATAGTTTTTTCCATTTAGACTTAGGATAGCTTATCTGCACTAAATGATTATCATCAAAACCTTTCAATGCTTCAACATATGAATTATGCTCTGAATTAACAACTAATGCGAAAACATCAAAGCTATCATTTTTACTTAACATATTTATTATTGTTGAAGCAAAAGGAATCATACCTGAAGAATAATCACTTGCAATAAATAATATTCTGATTCTCATTTTTTATTTTATAAATAAAATCTACAAAAATTGCCAAGGCGCACAATTACCAGCTTTTGATGCAATTGTTCTATAGAAAAAGACAATTGATAAAAACATTACTGAATAAACAAAAAAGGCTTGCGATATTTTTTTACTTCGTGAATGAATAAAATTGTGTATGTAAATTGCTAATATATATAATCTAAACATACTAAAATACAGGAAAATACGTTCCGTAATTTCATTAAATTGGAAAATATTATATATTATAACACCAAATAAATATAGATTATAAAAAAACAGGAAATGATATTTTTCATATTTAACTTTTAAAGAATTAGCGTTAAGTATCAATATTACATCAACTACTAATAAAAAGAATTTATACAAACCAGAAGATACTACCACGTCCCCTCCTCGTGACATTTTTTCAAAATTATAAACATCAAAATAATGAGTGTAGCTTGAATCTCCCATATAACTCAACGCCAAATCAAAAAAGACATTTGAGCCTAATATATTCTGAAAAAGAAAATATCCACTAAAAAAAGAAACTACAACTAGGCATAATGAAATATATTTATTTAAAAGGAACTTCTTTTTATACAAGAAAATCAAAGGTAAAAATATAATACAACTTTTATGTATCAATAAAGCCAAAATATAGAAAAGAACAGCAGTTCTATATTTTTTATTGAAAAAAGTAAACATTGAACATAATACAATATAATA
>OGMT01000370.1_pt1 | contig 36565 bp, 23 predicted proteins | sample 1573271 | NCBI WGS metagenome assembly OGMT01 (sample SAMEA2582000, study PRJEB24529) | metagenome | biome: Human gut stool | place: China | collected 2011 | reverse complement strand
TTCTTCTTCGTCTAAAAGCATTTCACTATCTTCTGAATATCCATCAGCTAGTTCATCTTCATCAACTACTGCAAGTTCTTCTTCTATTTTAGGATCATCTTTAATACTATTAAAATCAATACCTTCATCAATATTTTCTTTTAATTCTAGTTCTCTATTATCTTCAGAAAGAAGTTTAATATCTAATCCTAAAGATTGAAGTTCTTTTACTAATACTTTAAATCCTTCTGGAACACCTGGTTCTGGAATGTTTTCGCCTTTTACGATTGCTTCATAAGTTTTTACTCTTCCGACAATATCATCAGATTTAACTGTTAACATTTCTTGAAGTGTATATGCAGCACCATAAGCCTCTAATGCCCAAACCTCCATTTCACCAAATCTTTGTCCACCAAATTGTGCTTTACCACCAAGAGGTTGTTGTGTTACTAGTGAGTATGGTCCAGTTGAACGAGCATGTATCTTGTCATCTACTAAGTGGTGTAGTTTTAACATGTACATTACACCAACTGTAATAGGGTGATCAAATGGTTCACCTGTTCTACCATCATATACTACTGTTTTTCCATCTTCTCTTAGTCCTGCTTGTTTAAATAAGTCTCTAATTTCTTCGTTTGTAGCACTATCAAATACTGGTGTTGCTACTTTAATTCCTAGAGCTTTAGCAGCCATTCCTAAGTGTACTTCTAGAACTTGACCCAAGTTCATACGAGAAGGAACACCAAGTGGGTTTAATACTATATCTACTGGAGTACCATCTGGTAAAAATGGCATATCTTCTTCTGGTAATATACGTGAAATAACACCCTTGTTACCATGACGCCCAGCCATCTTATCACCAACAGATATTTTTCTTTTTGTTGCTATATAGCAACGAATTACTTGATTTACTCCTGGTCCTAATTCATCTGAATTATCTCTTGTAAATATTTTAACGTCTACAATTGTACCAGCTTCACCGTGTGGAACACGAAGTGAATTGTCTCTAACTTCTCTAGCTTTTTCGCCAAATATTGCACGAAGTAATCTTTCCTCTGCTGTTAGTTCAGTTTCACCTTTTGGTGTTACTTTACCAACTAATATATCTCCTGGTCTAACTTCTGCACCTATACGAATAATTCCGTTTTCATCTAGATCTTTTAAGCTATCATCTCCAACATTTGGAATATCTCTTGTAATTTCTTCTGGTCCTAATTTTGTGTCTCTACATTCACAATCATATTCTTCTATGTGGATTGATGTATAAACATCTTCTTTTACTAATCTTTCATTAATTAAAACAGCATCCTCGTAGTTGTAACCTTCCCAAGTTGTGAAAGCTATTAAAACATTTTTACCAAGTGCCATTTCTCCATTTTTTGTTCCAGGTCCATCGGCAATTAGATCTCCTGCTTTAACTCTTTCTCCAACACTTACAACTGGTCTTTGATTTATACATGTACCACCATTTGTTCTTTTGAATTTTCTTAAGTGGTAAACATCTAATTCATCTTTTTTATTTCTAATTTGAATTTCTTCACCAGTTACTCTTTCAACTATACCGTCATTTTTAGCCATTACTGTAATTCCAGAATCTCTAGCTGCTCTATATTCCATTCCTGTTCCTACTATTGGTGATTCTGTTGTAAGTAGTGGAACTGCTTGACGTTGCATGTTTGCACCCATTAGAGAACGTTTTACATCATCATGCTCTAAGAATGGGATCATTGCTGCTGCAACTGATACTAATTGTTTTGGTGATACTTCAACAAAGTCAACTTGGTCTTTATCAACCATTGTAATATCTGCTCTGTGACGTACACGAATTCTGTCATTAATAAATTTTCCATCTTTATCAAGTGGTTCTGATGCTTGAGCAACTATGTATTTGTCTTCTTCATCAGCTGGCATATAAACAACTTCATCAGTTACTACTCCAGTTTCATGATCTACTTTTCTATATGGTGTTTCAATAAATCCATATTCATTTATAATTGCAAATGATGAAAGTGCTGATATAAGTCCAATGTTTGGTCCTTCTGGAGATTCTACTGGACATAATCTGCCATAGTGTGTATAGTGAATATCACGAACCTCAAATCCAGCTCTTTCACGAGATAAACCACCAGGTCCTAATGCAGAAATTCTTCTTTTATGAGTTAATTCTGAAAGTGGGTTTGTTTGATCCATGAATTGTGATAATTGTGAACTTCCAAAGAATTCTCTAATAGAAGATGTTATTGGTTTTGTGTTTATTAATGATTGCGGTGTAACTATATCTAAGTCTTGAATTGTCATTCTTTCACGAACAACTCTTTCTAGTCTTGTTAAACCAATTCTAAATTGGTTTTGTAATAATTCACCAACGCAACGAATACGACGATTTCCTAAGTGGTCAATATCATCAACATTTCCTAATCCATGTTCTAAGTTTAATAAATAACTAATTGAAGAAATAATATCCTCGTTAGTAACATGTTTTGGAATTAATTCATCTAATCTTTCTTTAATTGCATCATGTAAATCTTTTTCATCAGTAGTATCAATAATTGATTTTAGAACAATATAATTTACCATTTCTTTAATATGTAAGTCACTTAAATCCACATTTGGTAATATACTGTGGATATTTACTGTTCCATTACCAATAATTCTTACTGGTTTATCATCAACTTTAACATCAACAACATTAATTCCACTATTTTGAATTGCAATTGCAGCATCTTCAGAAATACTGCTATCTTTTTCTGCTAATACTTCTCCTGTTTCTGGATCAATAATATCATTATAAGCAATCCTTCCTTCAATTCTTGATGCTAAACTTAATTTTTTATTAAATTTATATCTACCAACTTTTGCTAGATCATATCTTCTATCATCAAAAAATAGTCCATTAAATAAATTTCTTGCAGCATCTGTTGTTGGTAATTCTCCTGGTCTTAATTTTTTATATATTTCAACCAAAGCTTCTTCTTGAGTTTTAATTGGGTCTTTTGCCAAAGTTTCTTTTATTTTGTTTTCTTCTCCAAATAGCTCTGTAATTTGCTCATCTGTTACAATTCCTAATGCTCTTAAAAGTGTTGTAACTGGTATTTTTCTTGTTCTGTCAACTCTAGCCCAGAATACATCATTTCCATCAGTTTCATATTCTATCCATGCACCACGAATAGGCATAACAGTAGATGTGTAAATTCTTCTTCCTGTTTTGCTATCAAAATCTTGTGCATAGTAGCAACCTGGTGAACGAACTAATTGGCTTACTACAACTCTTTCTGCACCATTGATTACGAAAGTACCACTATCTGTCATAAGTGGGAAATCACCAAGATAAATTTCTTGTTCTTTAATTTCACCTGTTTCACGATTGATAAGTCTTACTTTTACATGTAATCTTGTAGAATAAGTTGCATCACGTTCTTTGGCTTCTTCTAGTGTGTATTTAGTTTTTTCTTCCATGTAGTAGTCTAAGAATTCAAGTACAAGGTTTCCTGAATAATCAACTATTGGAGATACGTCTCTAAGAACTTCTCCTAAGCCTTCTTCGATAAACCAATTGTATGAGTCTTTTTGAACTTGAATCAAGTTTGGCATTTCGATTGAATCGCCGATTTTTGCAAAAGTTTTACGAGTACATTTCTCGTGTTTAATTTCTTTTAACAAAAAAATCACTCCCTAAAAAAAATTAAGCAGAAGATAAATATATGATTTTAATAAAAAGTCCTTCTTGTTTCTATAATTGGTTTACAGATTGGCATATTTTCTGCTCTCTAAATACCCGTTCCGTAAGCAATTATATAACAATTCCTCTTTTTATTAAATTAACATAAGAAAATTGGACGTTAGCGAAATCAAAGATTTCGACGTACGCTTGTACACGATTGCTTTGCAATCGTCACAGCCCAAGGTAAATTAACCTTGTTGTATAGAAAAATCTTCAATTTTTTCTATACAACAACATAGTTATAAAAGACAATAAAAATACGGTTGACATTTTTGCCAACTGTTTCATTTGCTGTTTATTTAATAAAACTTATTTTTATATTAACCATTCCATCCACCTTAAACGGAGATTAATACATTTAATCAAAACATATCAATTTTAGTATAACATCTGGTGTACTTGCTGTCAATGTTTTTTAGCAAATTTTTCCGTTTTATAAATTGCAATAATAAGTGTCGCACTTTTTTCAATAAAATTATAACATTATTTATGATACATTTTTTGCCAGTTGTTATTAATAAATCTACTCAATATATTGATAAACGTATATATGAAAAAGAAACAAAGTCTGTTAATAGTGATAGAATTAATTTTATTAATCCTTATACTATTGATCTTCTAAAAAGATACAAGAAAGAACAGCTTGAAAAGCAATTAAAACTTGGTTCTAAATGGGTTAAAACTAATAGAGTTTTCACAACAGATTTTGGTGAAAATATTCATCCTGATACACCAAGTAAAATACTAAAGAAGATTGTTAAAAAGTATAATTTAAAATATATTACTTTTCATGGTCTTAGACATACAGGTATTTCACATATGATTGAAAGAGGTTTTCAAGCACAAATAATTTGTAGAAAAGTTGTCCATTCAAGTGTTCAAGTTACTGATACTTATTATTCACATTTCTTTGAAGATGAATTTAAACAGGCTGCAAATTCTATGAATGATATTTTTGAAAAAGTACAATAAGAAAGACGAGATTCAATATTCTGATCCCGTCTATTTTTATTAAATATATAATTCAATTGATCCCCAAAATATTCCGATTATTAGTGCCCTAAATGCAAAATTCATCTGTCCTTCACTATCTAAATATTGTCTTGCATGAATTAATTCATTTCTTATATTTAATGAATTATTATTATACAAATAATTGTATAAATATAAGTAAATTCCCATATTTTCAAAATTATTACTCTCTTTAAATTTTTTTCTTATAATGCTCAACAAAATTGTACTTGAATCCTTCATTACATGAATTTGCTGTTCTTTTTCTTTAAATGGAATAATGTTATTCTTTATTCCCAATTCTCTAATTAACAATTCTACTAATGGTATTAGTTGTGTTATATGTGCCACACTAACTCTATCAGGATATGGTAACAAACCATATTTCAAAAATCCATCTTCTATATCTTTATACATCTTTTTGTAATTATTTTCATTTATAGTAGTTATAAATGTAGAAAGCGTCAATGAATAGCTTTCATATATTGATCGCAAATAAGCAACTGGCTCAATATTAGAATTTAATAATTGTTCAGCATATTTTATTTGTATATCATCTAGATACTTACAAACAATATTATCAAATGAATCTTTTTGGCTTAAGTCTATCTTTTTAATATATGGCACAAACTTATCAATATATATTGTATTCTCCTTAAACAACGTACTAATTGCAAATTCAGATGATGTTGACATCTGAGCTAAAATGTTTTGTTCCTTCCATGAAAAACTATTTCTAAAGCAAGCCAAAGGATATTGAGTAAAATACTGATTATATTCTTCTATTTGCTCTTTTTTAACAGTAGTAGAATATTCAAATTTTTGCATTTGAGATTGCATTTTTTCAAAATACTTTTCATTCCATAATTTTAATACTTTAAATATATATTCATTAATTATTTCATTGTTTACTTTAGATTTAGCAGCTATAAGAAAGTTAATAATATAATAAAAAGAATTAGATATCAGAATATCTTTATCATTCTTACTTATTAAATTAAAGAAAATTTTCATAACCATAGTTACTATTTCTAAATTAATATTCTTTTTTATGTATTCGTCTTTCAATAATTCAGTAAATGTATATAAGTTTTCAATTTGCTCAATTGCTTTTATTTGCTTTATATAGTATTTATCTATTTTCTTTTGTAACTCTTTATCAATTTTAAAACCTTTTTCTTTTAAAAATAGTATTATTTGTATATTTCTTTTTTTCTTTAATTCAATATATATTTGGTTGATATTTTTAGTAATATAATTATTTTTTTCCTTCATCTGTTTAATTAAAATATAAAACCATATATTATCAAAATCATATCTTCTATTTTGGTTTTTAATTCTATTCAAAACTTGATCAAATACTATTTTTTGCGTAGTTGTTCCGATATTTTTATTGTGTAATCTATAGTCAATAACTTCTAAAATCATTAATGCATCATCACTTTTTTCGAAAAAGTTTTTCATGTTATTTATAACTTGTTCATCCCATAAATCGTAATTCGGAATTTTCCATGTTCTAGAAGAAAATTGAGGTATTATCTCTGAAATAGAAAAACTTAACTTTGACATTTTTAAAATATAATCTTCTTGCCAAGTACAAAATTGATTTCTTTTATATCCAAAATTGTTAAATAATTGAGTATATTTTTTTAACCCTGTCAAGTTTCTTTTATTATATCCTACTATTGTTTCATTAAAATTCTTTGAATATATATCTGTAATTTTCTTTTTTTCAGTTATCGTTAGATTTTTTAAAAGCTTTTCTATATTGTTTCTATTTTTTTTAGACATATTTTTTATTTCATGCAATTCAAACCAATTATAAAAAATAAACATACCAAAATCATAAGCACCATTTATTCTTGTTTTTTGTACAAATCCAGCAATTAACCCTAATAAATATAACATTGAAAAATTTTTATAATCGTTATTTTTCATTACCTGAGTTATGGTTTTATTTTTTATTGCAAATCTTGCAATATCACTAAGTACAGTTACAAATTTATTTTCTATTTTTAGTTCTTTCTTATCAATTTCATATATCCTAATAAAATAATTTATGTGTTGATTAAATTTTGCCAACATTGAAAAAAACTCATCAAAATTATTACTGTCACATTCAGGATATTCAAATTCATTTTCCATCTCTCTAATTACCCACTGGAATCCTTCTTTACCTGCCATTGTCTGTTTTGAAAATTTTGTTTTAAATTTTTGATCAAAATATTTTCTCATCTAGCTCACCTCAATTTATGTTTTTTATTATTATATCACGCTTTTTTAATTTTACTAATATACCTCCAAGATTTCCGCCGTTTTTCCGCCGTTTTTCTCAAAAACGAAAAAATCAAGGAACTTTGAATTCCTTGATAAATCTGGTTGCGGGGGTAAGACTCGAACTTGCGACCTTCGGGTTATGAGGCGTAGTTGAAAGGTTTATGTAATTTAGTGAAATCAAGGGTTTTAGCTGATTTATCAATAAAAATTGGGGAAATGATTTTTCGAACATTTGTGTATTTTTTCGAACTTTTTTGAGGAGTTTTTCCCCAACTTTTCCCCAATTATTTTATACATTTGTTTGCACAATTTTTGGATATTTATGGGAAACCTAAAATTTATTTAGGAGGTTTTCAGTTATGAATAATAAAATTACTTATCGTAAAGAAGGAGATTATTTTATACCAAATTTGTCTTTACCTATACAACCTAAAAAGCAAATTGGAAAATATGGTAGATTAAGACTAAATTACTTAAAAGATTTTAATAAAGGTCTATATACAGAATTACTTATAGATGGTACTTTAAAACAACATTTATTAGATATGGATGAAAGTGCTAATGAAAGAATACATGTGCTTATAAAACAATTTGCTAAATCAGAAAATGTTAATGAATACTTAAAAGAACATCATCAAATGGAATGGGTTCAAGCTATGAATAATATTAAAAATAGAGCTGAAGAAATTGTTTTTAATGCGATTATATATGTTTAGGAGGAATTGGATATGGTTAATTTTAGAGAAGTTAATGAAAATGATATATTGAAAGAATGGTTTGATTTTAGAGAAGAAACTGCTTTTTGTGAGATGTCACCACAAGATAAAAAATACTGTATATATTTTGATGAAATTGCAGAAAAGATTTTGAAAAATGTTCCTAAACAAAATCAAAAATATGTACAAAAACAATTAGAGCAACTTGATAAGAATTTTATGGACTATCTTTACTATTGGAATGAAAAGTATTATAGAAATGGTTTTGTAGATGGTTCTCAGTTAGTTATGGGATGTTTTGAGGAATAGGAAATTTCTAAAGTGCAAATTTTGCACTTTAGAATGATAAAATTGCACTTTAAATATTAGCAATACAAAAAATAAAGTGTGAAATTTGACTTTTTTTGATAAAATGTCATTTTTCACACTTTTTATTTAAGCAATTTATTCTTTATTATTTTCTTCTAAAAACTTATAGATAATATTTGAAGGTAACGGTATTCTATAATTTCTTGATGTAATAAATAATATTGGGAGCGAACCATATTTATAAAAATTATATTCATTTATTTTATTACTATCATGTATTTTTTTTATTGCAGTATTTACATCCATTATTTTCTCCCCATAATCCAATACATATGATATTATTGAATCATATATATTTCCTTCAAAATAGTAATCTTCAGATTTTAAATCTATTTGAAGTGTATTAAGAGTTAAATTAGGAAATTTTTTCTTCAGATATTCTACAACATCATCTATATCTTTTTGATTTTTAAAAACATACATCCATTCTAATAAATTTGTAATCAATACACTTGCATTAAATTCATCTACTTCTTCATTAAATTCAATTTGTAATGCTTTGTCATAATTTTCATATTCAACAGGATAATATTTTGATATATTCATTCTATATATCATTTTATTTGTCAGAACATTTACTAAATCTTCTGCCTGTTTATTTCCAATCTCTTTTAATAAAAAAATTAATGTGTTTATCTCTATAGAATTTAAGTCAAATACAGGATAGAAAAAACCAGCATTATTATTAATAATTGTTATTAATATATTAACATTTTCTATAACTTGATTTATATTGCCATAATAATAATATAAATAATATGTATATGATGAAATAAATCCTATCACTTCATAAATTGTAATTCTATATTCTAATGGACTATATATTGGAAAGCTTGGGCTATAATTATATACCTTTTTTATTTCTTCCAAATAGTTTTCACAACAATCTTCATATTGTTTATATAGCATAATTAATGTATTAATTTCTTCAATTTTTTCATATAAATTATTTTTTATTATAAAATTCCAGAAAACAATTAGTGCTTTTTCAGACATTTTTTCTGCTAACTTAACGTTTTTCTCTGATGCATACGCAATGCACATTCTATTAATTAGCAAATACACTATTAAATATTTTTTATATATCTTTTTTCTTCTATCTGATATGTTAATCTTTAATATTAATTTTTCTAATAATTTTTTGTAATATACAAAATTAACATCTTCTTCGTAAAAATACAAACTTCTTCGTAAATCGCTTTTTATATCATCTTCAAATAAATATTCATTTAGCAAAACTTGTTCTGTCATAGATGTAAGTTCATCTATTCCCCAGAATAAATACTTTGTGTTGTCCGTAGAATTTCTATTTATATAACCATTCCAATCTGCTTGAACATTTTGTTTTATAATCCCATTTGTACAAACTACAATATTTATTTTACTATTAGGGTCCTTTATTCTATCTTGTATATAAACATCTTGTATTTCATCTAATGTTGGCCTAACAGCATTATTTCCAGCATTCCAGTTATTTTTATCTATATCTTTTTGTTTTAATACAAATAAATATATTGCTCCATTTTTCTTTGCACTAAAATCAACTCCGTGTTGTGTTACTCCTTTTTGTGGTCGTACAATATCCTTAAAATCATTCATTATTAATATATTTTCTAACAAAGTTTCTAATTCTATCTCTTCTTTTAGTGTTTCGATATAATCTTTCAGTATTAATCTCATTCTATTTACCTCTTCCTAGATTTTTTAATGAATTTATTTTTTCTATATATTCTACGGGATCAACTAAGTATTCTATTGGATACGGATATTCATATCTAAATTCATGCAAACTTCCTACAGATATTTCTTTGCTGTCTTTTGTTGCAACAGCTAATCCATATTTTCTTCCATATAATATTGTATTTGCCTTAAATAAACTTCCCAATATAGATTTTTTACTAGCTAATTTATTGATTTCTTTGTTTTGTTTAAATTGATATTTTCTATACTCAAGCATTCTTTTGGTATCTGGTTTGAAAATTTCCATATCATATTTTATTTTTTCTTCTTTATCATGTTGTTCTACTTTAATTTTTAAATCTTTTATAAATATAGTTTCTGAGTTATTTTCTTTAATAAAGGTCTTACAAGCACTTGGATAATTTGCAAAAAAAGCATTTAAAAACAATCTGATTTCACCTGAATTTAGTTTATATTCATTGCTTATATAATAAAAAAAATTTAAAACATTTTTTATATTTATTGTCACTATATAATTTATTTTCTTACATACCTCAATTAGACTATTTTTGTCTATTTTCAAATTTTTAATATATTTTTCATCATACTCGTCTAATAATCTAGTTATAATTTTAATATCATAATGTATGCTTTCTGGCTGTTCTTTAGAAAAATCTTCAAATACGTTTAACAATGTTTTTTTCGAATCATCTAATAATTTGTCTATAATTTCATTATTCCATGTTCCATCAATATTTTTTAATGCATTTATATTTATTATTTCTTTATAATAATCATAATCATATTGTATAAACGTAATTATCTCCATGCATGCTCTGTCTATTATATCTTCATTTTTGGAATTATTTATAATTTCTTTGCATATAATCCTTGCATCATTTTCTGGAAATCTACTAATTCTTGATAATATTTTATAATAATTATCCTCATCTCCAGAATTAATAAATTTTTTAATCTTTTCATAAGAAATATCTTGCTCTAATAAAATTTTATCTAAATCCATACTTGCTTCCTTCTTTTATTATTTTAAATAATACTCAATCATTTTACTATACTGATCTTGTGCATTCAAGCAGGTATCAGTTAAATATCCTTTTTCACTTTTATATTCTTTTAATCCTCTATAATAATATAACTTATCTGCATCTCGAATAATAAATGGAATAATATTATTTTTTAAACATTCCTTAAACATAATAAGTCTTCCAATTCTACCATTACCATCTTGAAATGGATGTATACTCTCAAATCTATAATGAAATTCGATTATCTCTTTTATAGTAATATGTTTTAGTAAATTATACCAATCCATTAATTTCCCCATATCTTTTTCTACATTTTGTGGTAACGTCGTTTTTACACCTTCACCAATTGTATTTCCCATTTGCTTATATTCACCTACTTTAAACCATTCTACTCTACTATCTGAAGTTCCATCTTTTAATATTTTATGAAATTCTTTTATCATTTTTTCTGTTAGTTTCTTATCTGCAACATCTAACATATAATCAACTAATTTAAAGTGATTAGATGTTTCTAATATATCATCCACCTTTGCAACTGTATCACCTTCAAATAAAATAGTATTTGTTTCAAAAATATATCTTGTTTGATCTTCTGTTAATGTACTACCTTCAATATGATTTGTATTATAAGCAAATGAAACTTGAGTTTGATGATATAAATTTCCTTTTAGTTTCATTTTTTTTTGTTCTCTTAAAGCCTTTAAAACATTAACATTTGAAAAATCAAATTTTTCTTCATCTTTTAATAATTCATCAATGGTTATTCCAAAGAAATCTGCTAATTTTTTTAATGATTCAATATTAGGTTCTAAAGCTCCTGATTCATATTTTGATATAGTTCCAGAACTTACTTCTAATATATCTGCTAAATCATTTTGAGTCATTTTTTTATTTTCTCTATATAATTTAATTTTATCTCCTAACATAATAAAAACTCTCCTTTTTGATTATAATAATATTATATCATATTATTTCCAAAAAAGAAAGTTTTATTTTGCTTTTTATTATTTTATTTCCATTTAAGAATTGTTGCAGTTTTATATTAACTATATACTTAATCATTAAAAATAAATTTTGCTATTCTATTGACAGCTTTTTTTGTCATATTATCTATATCATCTTTTGTCCAAAATGGTTTGTTTTGATTTTTATACTTTTCAACCAAAAACCTCGCTAAAGGATATTTACTATCTATATATCCTGATTTATCTTTTATTTTAGTAGACACCTTTGTTCTAAACCATTCATTTCCTATTGAACGATTAATATCATATTCTAATAGAATTTTATTTCCGATTTTATTTACATATTCTCTCCACATATCTGCATTTTCAATTTTTGCATCTTGCTGAATAGTATTGATATTTTTTCCACTTTGAGGCATAATATGTTCAATATCTATATCTGAAGTTATATTAAACTCAAGTTTGTTATCTTTTGCAAATAAATATTCATTTAAATATACTATATCATGTTTTTCATATTCTTCTAATTTTAACTTAATATACTCTTTTTCCCAATTTTTATTAATATGTTTATTAAAATCTTCAACAATTATAGTATTATCTATTGATAAATTAGCTAATTTTATTTCTTCGTTGAATAAAAAAGATTTGAAATTAGAACTAGAATATCCAGCATCAACCAATGACAAAATAGTAAATAGTCTAAGCATTAATTCTCCAATTATTTCGACATTCTTAATTAAATAATTTTTATCTTCTTCTTTAATATTTATTTTTTCATTTGTATCAAAGCTAAACAAATGATCAAAACGTGAAAAATAACTTGCTAAAAATAATTTTGAGTTATCATTAAAATTAAATAATACTTTTATTATAGCACTATCTTTAACAATATTCCAAATATAAGCCAAAATAATCAATTCATTGCAAAATTCTATTGGATTATTAATATGTTCTTGATTTATATCTGTATAATATCTTCTAAGACCTGGAGTTGTAACATCGATATTTCCACTGGCATTTATCGTATCTCCATCTTTACTACGATATAAATACATTTTTTGATTCAATAAAGAATTAATACTTATTATTTTTTCATTTTGTATACCTTTAGTTAATTCTATTAAATATCTCCACTTTCTGCCAAGAAGCTTTCTTTCATCTTCAGTTTTAACAGCAGCAAACATTTTTGAATAGATAATATCTGAATCAGTCAATGGCATTCCATCTGAATTTAATGAATTAAACATAGTTATAGCCTGCTCTACATTCCAACTTTTTATTTCAATAACTTGACAACTTTCCAAAAGTACTTTTGAAAATTTATTTAAAAATTCAGTTTGATTTAATTCTTCTTTTTCATAAAAATGTTTAAAATTTCTGAAAAAATTAGTATATTTATTATCCTTTTGTTTATATGGTATTTTAGTTACTTTGGCTTCTGCTTCTGCAAAAGATACTGATGTCATAATATTAACTAAATCTTGCTTATAAATTTCTTGATTAGAATTATTTATTAAATTATTAAACTGATTATATATTTTTCTATCTTTTTCTTCTTTTGGGAAATCTGTTATTTCATCTACATCTACTTGGTATAAAATACTTATTATATTTCTTCTTCTTTCTTTTAATCCACTTTTTAAAATGTCAGATTCTTCATCGTCAATCATTTCTAGTAATCTTTTATTGATTTGTATTAATAATGCTTTTAATAAAAGCATAAAAGTTGTAGTCCTTTGTTGTCCATCAATTAAACTATATCGTGAATCATTTTTTTCACAACTAATAATAATTGTTCCAAAAAAATACGGATCTTTGTTACCATTTTCTATAAAATCTTTTATATCTGACCATAATTTATCGCATCTTGTAATATCCCAAGCATAACTTCTCTGATATTCTGGAATTTCAAATTTAACATCTTCATCTAATTTTAAATATTCTCCCACTTTTACCAATTGTGGATCTATATTTTTTGCCATATATTTTCTCTCCCTTACTAAAATTATATCTCACTTATTTTCAATATTAATTATTATATTCCTCACTATCTTCTGCAACTTTTGAATCTTCTGTATTGCTATCCTTATTTGTGCTATAATTAAATTCTTCATCACTTCTTAACACCCTATAAATCACATTTCCAAGTGAATTCATTATAGCATTATAAAATTCTTTGCTTTCAAATAATTTCTTATAAGAACTTGCACTTTCTTTATATGCTTTACTTGTTTTTTCACTAAATACTTTAGGAAATACTGACTGAACAAACATATCTTCATTATTAGCTTTAGCAGATTTTCTTACTTCATCATCTTTCATAATAATGTCCATAATATTTTTTACTAACATATTATCAGCTTCAGTAAATTGTCCAGTATATATATCATTTACTTTCCTAATTACTTCGTCTAAATATCTTTCTTCTGGAAGAATAGCTATTGGTATTCCTGAACCTTGTGGTTTCACCATTCCTAGAGTTTCATCTGTCTTTCTTAAAGATACACTTCCATCAAAAGTTTGCTTTAGATTATAAAATGTCAATTTCAAAGCACCATCTAAATTTATTACATCAATTTTATTTTTAGGTAATAGCTTTTCTACATATCTCAAATACATATAAGTTTTATGAAGTTCTTCATCTCCTAAAAAAGCAATTTGTGTAATATAAGAATAAAACTTATTAAAGCTTATTACTTGCTTTCTAAAACTTTCTCTATCTTCTATTTCTAATTTATTATATAAATCGACTGTTTCTTTAACACAGCTTGTTAATTTTCCAAAATCGTTTTCATTCTGTTTGCCATTCTTTAAGTAAATCTTACAAAATTTTTCAACATTTTCGTCATAGAATAATCCAAATGATTTTAACATGTTTAATTTATCATATATTACATTAGGATCTGTCTCTTGCTCTAACACAGTAACATCGTAAAATGGTCTAAATGCTTCTTTAATATCTTCTGCTTCATTTGCAAAATCTATTACTAAGGTATCATCTTTTCCATTACATGTTCTATTTAATCTTGATAAAGTTTGAACTGCTTTAATTCCTTTTAATTTTTTATCTACAAACATTGTGTGTAATAATGGTTCATCAAATCCTGTTTGATATTTTTCTGCAACTACTAAAACATTGAATTCGTCCCCATGAAAATATTCTTTTGTTTGAGATTCTGTTATCTTTTTGCCTGATTTGGTTTTGTTCATACTACTTTCTGTAAATGATTCTTCACCGTCTTTTACTTCACCTGAAAAAGCAACTAATACATCTAAATCATCATATCCTTTTTCTTTAATATATCTTTTTATTTCAAAGAAATACCTTACTGCATGTAATCTTGATGCAGTAACAAGCATTGCTTTGCCTTTTCCACCAATTTTATTTTTCGTTACATTTCTAAATTGCTCTACTATAATTTGAGTTTTTTGTGAGATATTTATTTCATGCAAACTTTCAAATCTTTTTATAACTTTTGTTGCATAATTTTCTGGTACCTCTGGATTTTCAGGTGTATTTTTAGCAATTTGATATATTGTTTTGTATGTCATATAATTTGCTAACACATCTAAAATAAATCCTTCTTCTATGGCTTGTCTCATACTATATACATGATATGGTTTAAATGTTCCATCTTCCTGCCTTGTTCCAAATAATTCTAATGTTTTAGCTTTAGGTGTTGCAGTAAATGCAAAGAATGATATATTATCTTGTTTTCCATGCGTTACTAATTCTTCTACTAATTTATCCTCATAATCTTTTTCACTTTCTTCTTCTCTTGCCTCTATCTCCGCATATTTCTTAAGTGCTTCATCTCTATCTGCTAGTGCTATTTTTAATTTTTTAGCAGAATTACCTGTTTGACTTGAATGTGCTTCATCAACTATTACTGCAAATTTTTTACCTTTTGCATCATCTACATCATTGTATATAACAGGAAACTTTTGTAGCGTTGTAATAATAATTCTCTTGCCATCATTTATGGCATCTTTTAAATCTTTTGAAGTTTTTTCATCATCTATTTTTACAACAACACCTTTTTGATGCTCAAATTGATATATTGTCTCTTGTAATTGCTTATCTAATACTTTTCTATCTGTAACTACTATAATAGAATTAAATACTGCATTATTATTTCTATCATGTAATCCAGATAACCTATGTGCAAGCCATGCTATGCTATTAGATTTTCCTGAGCCTGCACTATGTTGTATTAAATAATTATTACCTACTTCACAATCTCTTACATTCCAAATAAGTTTTCTAACAACATCTAATTGATGATATCTTGGAAATATAATACTCTTCTTTGTTTTCTTAATTTCTTTACCATTTTTATGTTCAATTTCTTCTTTTACTTGTAAATGAACAAACTTATGTAATATTTCCATTATAGAATCTTTTTTTAGTACATTTTTCCATAAATAATCTGTTGTATACCCATATTCATTTATAGGATTTCCTGCACCTCCAACATTACCAGCACCATTAGAGCCTTGATTAAAAGGTAAATAATAAGTATCTTTTCCTGCTAACTTAGTTGTATATTTAACATCATAATGGTCAACTGCAAAATATGTAATAATTCTTGTATTGAATCTGAATATTAATTCTCTTGGATCTCTATCATACATAAATTGTTTTTGAGCATTTTCTGAATTTTGTCCAGTTATTTGATTTTTAAGTTCTAATGCAATTAAAGGAATACCATTTAGTAACAATACAATATCAATTGAATTTTCATTTTGCATTGAATATTTTAATTGTCTTGTTTCATTTAATATATTTTTATTATATAATTCCCAATTTTCTGGTGCCAAATCTGTTTCTGGCATAAAATATGCTAGTTTAAAATTAAATGTACCTGCTCCTGTATATTTAATTCCATTTCTAATTACATCAATTATTCCTCTAACAGATACTTCATCATTAAATCTCTTTAAGAATCTATTTTCATAATCATCTGGAAATGCTCTTTTAAATCTATCCCATTCTTTATTTTGAGTATTTTCTATAAATGCAAACAAGTCCTTTTTATTTAGCGCATATTCTCTATCAAAATCTTTTGGATTACCTTTAACATATCCGCCATCTGTTGATAATAAATAGCTTTCTATATCTTCTTCAAATCTTCTTTCATTTTCTTGCATATTAATCTACTCCTTAAATAACTTCTTTTTTTCCTGTAACATATTCATATATAAGTGATTTTTTATAATTTTCTAATTCTCCAATTATTTGTTCTTTATTTTTTATTAATAAATCAATTTCATTACATTTTTTATCTAAATATTCTGCTATTTTTATTTGTTCTTCATAAGGAGGATTTGGTACTTTTATTCGTAAAAATTCTTGTGGATATGTTCTCCACCTCATCATCATAATCCCATGTCCATACTTATAACAATCTCCTTTAAAACATGTATATCTAAAATATGCATTATAGTATGCTTTTACAACATTTGATTTTTTCTTTGCTCTATATACATCATAATCTGGACTAGTCACGCCATTATAATCAGAATATGCAATTGCTCCCATCCAAGCAAGCAATTTATTAACTATAATATCATTTTCTTTGACTATTTTATAATTCATTACAGTAATTGCTTTATTACCTTTTTCTTCTAATTCGGATCTTGGTTTAACCCCAATAGCAGTATATAGTGATAATAATTCTGCATTTTCATCTGTATTTCTTTCATCTATATAATCAAATAATCTATTAATACTTATATAATTCCAGTTAGCTGGAATTTTTCCAATCCATTCACTGCCTGTTTCTTTCATCTCAACATTTTCATTTAATCCTTTAGTAACCGCTTTTGTTATAATTGACTGTTTATATATTTTATAATCTTCAATAGTTTGCCTTGTTTTTTCAATAACATTATCTATTTGTAGAATTCTTTTATCTAGAAATTCTGATATTTTTCTCTGTTCTTCTATTTCTGGAAATATTATATATGCATTATTTATTAATTCTTGATTTAATAATTTAGCGCCATATATATTTTCATTAGCATTCTCAATTATCATATATGATGAATAATATAAGAAATCTAAATTAACATTTTCATTTGCTAAAAAACTGGCAATTGCTTCATTAGAATATACATTTTTATTAGCTATAGCCACTTGTCCAACTGATAATTTAAAACTATAAAGCAAACTTCCTTTAGGGATAATGAGCGGTTTAAATTTGTCAATATATTTTTGGGAAATTCTACTTTTAGACCTTCTAGGGATATATTTACTTTTATTTAAATCTCCTATTGTTATCCAATTATATCCATTCTCATCATAAAATTCTTGATTTTTACTATCTGGGGTAAACCCTGTTTGCAATTTATAGAAATTTTTTATTTTTCCTATTTTCCAGTTTTTAGGTATTTTCCCAATCCAATCAATTCCCGACTCTTTCATTTCTCTCATTCTATTTTTCCTCCTTGAATAATTTTTCAAGTGAACTCATGATATCTTTCTCATTTTGTCTAATTCTTGCTTCTATCACATCCGAATCTTCTGGTGGAACATATTTATAAAAATATCTCGTAAAAGGTATTTCATATCCTAATTGTGTTTTCTTCTTATCTATCCAAGCATTTTCATTATATGGTTTAACTTCTCTTTCAAAATATTCTTCAATATCTTCTTTTAATGGAACATTTTCATAATCTCTTTTACTTGAATCTGCCTTTATATTTCCTTTTTTGTCTTTTATTATCTCTTGGTTTTCATCTAATTCTGGCGTTTCAATAGTGATTCTATAAAATCCAAAATCGTTGTTGTCAAAAATTTTACTTTCTACTTTTTTATGTCCATCACTATATTCTTTATTAGAAAATTCGTCATAAGCCTTTAAAATCAATTTTCTACATTCTTCTGATAAATCTTTTCTCTTATTTCCTATATTTTTTCTTCTATTTTCGTAACAATTGGATGCATCAATCAATTGAACTTTTCCTGCTCTAATTGGATTTTCTTTTTTTTCCTTAGATATTATCCAAATATATGTTGAAATTCCTGTATTGTAAAACAAATCCGTTGGTAATTGAACTATTGCTTCCAACCAATCATTTTCAATAATATATCTTCTAATTTCTGATTCTCCTGAGCCTGCTGCACCAGAGAACAATGGTGAACCATTTTGAATTATTGCCATCTTACCGTCATCTTTTAACTTTGCAATACCATTTAAGTTAAATAACATTTGTCCATCTGATATTTTAGGTGTACCAACTGGAAATCTTCCTGATTCTCCTTTACTAACCTCATCTTCTACTGCTTTCTTTTGTTTTTTCCAATCTATACCAAAAGGTGGGTTCGATATTATATAATCAAATTTATATCCTTTGAATTTATCATCATCTAATGTATCACCTTGTCTAAAATTGTCAGCATCTCCACCTTTTATTAACATATCTGCTTTTGCTATTGCATAAGTTTCAGGATTTAATTCTTGTCCATAGCAATCTACTTTTACATTTGCATTTAATTGATGTAATCTATCAGTCATACATGCTAACATTTGAGATGTTCCCATTGCCATATCATATACAGTTTTAACTTTATTATCATTTATTAATATATCTCTTTCTTCGGTAACAAGTAAATCTGTCATTAGATAAATAATGTCTCTAGCTGTAAAGTGAGCTCCTGCTTCTTCATCATAACTTTCTGAAAATTTTCTAACTAATTCTTCAAAAATATATCCCATATCTTCAGTTTTAACTTCATCTAATCCCATATATGCTTTTTTACTATTAAATTCTTCAAGTACAACATATAATAACCTATTATCTACCATTGTTTTTATTTCATTTTCAAATTTAAAATTACTTAATATATCTTGTACATTCTCAGAAAATCCAGCTAGATAATTTTTAAAGTTACTTTCAATATTATCTGGATCTGATAATAATTTTTCAAAATCATATTTACTTGTATTATAAAAACTATATCCTGATGCTTCTGTTAAAAACATTTCTTTCACTTCAAATTTTTTAACTTCTTCATATTTTTCTAAAACCGCTTGTTTAGTTGGTTTTAATATATCATCAAATCTCTTTAATACTGTCATCGGTAATATTACTTTACCATATTCATGTGGCTTATAAACTCCTACTAACTTTGTAGCTACTTCCCATATTAAATTTGCCTTTGCATTAATATTTGTACTCATTTTTCTACCTCCAATATTTTTCTTATTTCATTCCACTTATTACTTTTCTTTGACAAACTTTCTAAAATATCAACTGGAATTTCTCCTCTATCTTTTGCAGCTAAATCATAAAATTCCTTATATTCATTTTCCTTCAGTAATTTAAATGCAATTTTCTCTTGTATTCCTTTTTCTGGAGCAATAACTTTTCCATGAATTATTCTTCCTAAGTAATCGTGCGATATTCCTATATTTCTAGCCAATTCACGTATACTTGTTCTTTTTATTATGTTTTGTTCTTTTATCTTTTTTGATAAATATTCGCTAAATTCACTCATCTTTGCTCCTTTCATTTGTAATTTGTAATATTACATATTACAATATCAAAGAAATTACAAATTTTCAAGGCTTTCATTGAAATTTCTCTAAAAAAATAGAAGTATTTCTACTTCTATTCTTCTTTTATATAGTTAATTTTTAATTTTTCTCCATTAAACCAACAGACAACTAAAATACTATTTCTATCATCAATTTTAGGATATTTTTCTCTTCCTAAAGAGTTTAACTCCTTATCTATTCTAATAAACCAAACTAAAATTTCATTATTTTCATTTAATTCTTTATTTAATTTTTTCGCATCAACAACTAATATATTATGATGGTCATCCCAACTTTTATTGTTTTTCTCATATATAGCTACTGTTTCATCATTATTCTTATATTCAAATCCTATATTATTGTTTATATTAAGCATATCTCTAATCTTTTTACTTGGTATTTTATAATGTATCTCATTAAACTCTGTATGTACATTATATGCCGATTCATATGTTTTATAGATTTTATATCTATTAATATGATTATCTAACAAAGAAATATTAGTAAAAATTCTTTCTTGTATATCATTCCAATCAAAATTAATTAATTCAAAAGGAGTTCTAGATCCATCAGAATTTGTATATTCAGAAAATTCATCTGGATTATTTAATATCCTATATAGAGTTTTCTGTTTATTATCTATATTGTCTTGTAAATATTTAATATCTTCTTTATTAATTATTCCAGATGAAACCCATATCGTACATTCTAAATTATTTATAATATCTATAAAGCAATCATATTTATTTAAAACTAAATACTTATCTTGTATAGTAATACATTTATTTAGGTCAATAATCATATTTTCTGATTTAATCCATTTAATAATTTCTTCATTGTTTAAATCTCTAATATCACCAAAAACGTCTTCTTTATTTAAATTATTTTGTATTTCATCTTTTCCGTTATTATTCTGTTCGTATTCAGTAATAGGATCTAAAACATCATCAATTTCAAAATAATTATAACATTTTAAGTTTTCTTCCTTAATTGGCAATAATTTATCTGCTAAATATCCCATGATTTTATTTCTAAAACACCAAATATATTTTTCAGTAAACGACATCACTGAACTCTTAGCACCATGTGTCGCATAATAATATCTGTATCTTATTTCTGAATCAATTTTGTTTTTTCCATAAAACTCTAATTCATTCCATCCGCAATCTATTAAATATTGATATGCCGCCGAAATAATAAATTCACATTCACCCAAATTGTCTATTTTTATTTTTTTTCCTTCTTCTTTTAGAAATTCTATTTTTTCTATTTCAAATGACTTCTTTTCTTCAGTTATTGTATATTTATTTATATCTTCAAATCTATAATCTGAAATTTTTTCCTTTTCTTTATTATTTTCTTCATCTTCATATAGCTCATCTTCGGTATACTTTAACAAAATCTTATTTTCTAGAGTATTTTTATTTAAACTATTTATAGCATCTTCAAATTCATTATTTCCATCAAAACACTTTTTATATTTTTCCAATTCTTCTTTTGAAAAAACATCCTGTATTTTTACTTCATTGTCTTTCTCATTACAACAATTATACTCATCAAAAAATCTATAACTTATATGGTCACATAACACATATCTTGCTAAATCATAATCAATAGAGCTATATCCACCCATTCTAGTTCCTTCTTTAGCTGCATTTAAATTTAGATTTATCATCTCATTACAATTATATGGTGGTAAATATTTTTCCACTTGTCTTTTATCAATTATGTTCATTTTAAGTGCTAGTTGAGCAATGTCTCTAATATATGTTCTTATTTGAAAATCATAAGTTTTAATCTCTTTATCTAAAAAGAAATTTTTTTCTATTATATGTAATATTTTTCTAACAATATCATAATTTTTGGATTTATAACATAAACACATTGCAATTCCATAAATTTGTTCTAATAACTGTACATCGTTACCCTTATCAATTTTATTTAATAATAACATAAATTCATTTGGGCATAATAAGGACCATTTCATAAGTTGGTTTCTATAAAAATATAAATTCAAATTATTAACACTTGTTAGTAACCATGTATATATTAATGGTAATCCATTATGTTTATCATCTTTATTGAGAAAATATACTGGATTTTCCTTATTTATTATTACTTCTTGTGTAACATTTATTTTATCACCTTTTAAAAATTCAGGTAAAGACCATATTTTATCTCTACTTGCCATATCTGAGTAAGTTGAAAGAATTTCATTTAGCATTTCTGCTCCTAATGGATGATTTGGTATTCTAGAACAAGGTATAATAATGTTATTTAATATAATTCTCATATTATTAGGACTTTTTAACAATAAATCGCATATTCTTCCTTTCAAATTCATAGTTTTTAAAGGGTTAGCATTAACTATTGCATAAAAAGCTGCCTCTACTAAAGCATACGAATTAATATCTAATCCATTTATGTCTGGTAAAAAAATCTTTTTTTCTTCCATTAATATTAATGCACATAATTTCCAAATTGCATTACTTTGCTTATAGTTAATCTCATTATATTTTTTGTCTATAATATTCATTGCTAATTTTCTAGCGATAATATAATCTACAACAGGTTGCATTCCTTTATAATATACTTCTCTTTTTAATCCCAAATCAAATTCTTCTGTTTCAACATATAATAACCCATATTTTTGTAAGCTTTCTATTATTTTCATTCTTTTTGAATCGTCAATTAATCTCAACTCCTCATCCTTATCCATCAACTGTCTAATATCACTTTTATATATTTTATTATTATTATATAAATATTCAGCAATAATTATTGCACTTCTATTAAGTATATCTTGGCAAAAAACATCTGAATAACTATTTATAAATTCAGTATTCATTTTATCTAACTTTATTTTAAATAGTTGAACTAAATTAATACTTAAACCATTTAAAGAATCTATATTTTTATTTTTATATAGTTCACAAAAAGTCTTCAAAACTAAAGGATTATTTAAATATGGCTTTATGTTAATAGTATTGCCAATTTTAATATTATATTCATTCATATACTTATTGAACATTTCTTCAACATCAAATCCTGGATTATTATCAAAATAAAGTATTTTATAATTTTCTAAGTTTTTTGTTCCCGTAAATGCGTAATTTCTACCAACAAAACAAAATTTAATATTATTATACATTTTTACTATTTCGTTTGCTTCAAGCTGTTTTTCATGCCAATATTCATAATCAGAATGTTCGTCTATACCATCAACACAAATTAAAACTTTTTTATTAATAATGATGTCGTTTTCAGATCTACTAGATAAATATTCATTTCTATTAGCTAAAATTTCCAATGCTGAAAATATCTCTTCCTCATTCCACGTTTCCGAAAGTCCCAATGCTTTTATTAAAATTTCTTTCCATGAGCTTCTCTCTTTTATATCATATGCTCTTATTAATATAGCAATATTATTTTTTCTCAATTCTTTTTCTATTTGATTTGCAATACTATGTGTTTTCCCTGTTCCCAAATCTCCTATAATTAATATGTTCTTTTCAAGATACTCTTTTTTACACTCATACAAGAAATTATTTATATCAATATTTTCTATTATTTCTATATTTTGTTTTAACTTGTTGTAATGCATAGACATAATATCTTTTTCTAAATTATAAAACCATTCAGTTTCAATATAAAAACTTTTATTCTTAATGATTAATTTATAGTTTTCATTTTTTAAGTATTTAAGTATATCTAACAAATATGAAATAATTTCATCTGTTTCTATAAGTTGTTTATCATATATCTCTTTTAATTCTTCTCTTTTCTCTCCCTTGAGAATATCTATATATTTTTTAAATACTAATAGATATTCTTTACATGATTCTATTATTTGATTTGCTTGTTTTATTTTCTCTTTTTTATTTTTTTCATCCCCTATTAGTTTTTCTATCTCTCTATTTATATTACTTTCTACATGTAATCTTTTATTATATCTTTCTTTAAGCCATCCATTTTTTTGAATTTCAAAACTTTTATTTATAGTAGAAAAATCTATTTCAGAGTTATTAAACCAAAACCTATGTACTCCTGCCAATTCATTATACTTCATAATATAATCCGATAATTCAAAATCTCCCCATAGTTCAAATTCTATATTTGTATCTTTAAATTCACCGAATAAGTTTTCTACTCTTTTTCTTTCATAATTTTCAGCACCATTTTTTTTATTAGCAAGATCTCTTGGTACACATACTATATACTTCTGTATATTTTTTCTAATACTTATTGCAGTATTTATGGATTTTCTTATTTGATTTATTTCACTAGCTTCAATTACATCAAAAAAGCATTTGCTTTGTATTGCAATAATATTTTTATTCCACAATTCTGCATAAGCTTCAATTCCAGCATCTCCACCTGCACCATTTATTACTACAAATTTCTTAACTCTATCTTTATATTTTTCCTCACAATAAACTTTTAAAATTTGGTTTGAAAAAATTTCAAATGCTTTTTCTTTTGATTCTCCATGTGCATTAAACTTATTCCAATTCATAATTATATTTCCTTTCTCTTATTACATTTTATCATATTTTATTTAATATAACAATTACAAGAAAAACTGATACATTCCTGTACCAGTTCTATCTATTTTCCTCTTTCTTTTTATCCATATTCTTCTTTTTCTCTTTTACCTTTACTTTTTCTTGTTCCCTTTCTCCCATCTCTTTTATCTGTTCTTTCATCTTCCTTGCATTATCTCCAACTTCATCACACAACTTAATTTCTTTTCTAACTTTAACTACATCAGAGGTAGCGCTAATTATTTCTTTAGTTACAACGTCTTTTTCAGTTTCATTCTCGAATTTTTGTCTCTTATAATACAACCTATTCCTTGTATTCAAAGTCTTCTGTAATTCTTCTCTTTTCTGCTCTTTTAAATTATCTATATCATTTATATTTTCTAACTTATACTTACATATAAACCTTATTTGTTCCGAATATTTGTCCATCTTTTTTACTTCTGCTCTCATCTCTGGAGTAAGTTTGTAATTTAAATTTTTCTTTGGATAAACTTTTAATAAATAGCAATAGTAATAATATAAAGCAATTATCCCTTTAGTTTTTTTTAATTTCTTTACACTACCTTTATAAAATAATCTTTTATCATAAGTTTTAGGTTTTATTACTTCTTCTCTAGTTGGATATCTACTGAAAATTTTATTTTTAATATTTTCAATAGAATACTCCTCTCCAAATGCTCTTTCAATTCTAATATTTCTTTTGTATGGATACTTTCTTACACTAATTTTATTTGCTCTAAAATATACTTCATATCCCATATCTTTTAATTTTTTTATAAATTCTTGATATGTCCATGAATGTTCTATAGCATAATCTATATCTTCTTTTGTAAATTTATAATATTCTGATTCTTTCATGGATTTTTTATAAAAGTTTTCAAAGTTAATTCCAGATTTACAAGTCTTCTCCTCTAAAACACTTAGTCCATATTCCTCGCATATCTCATCTGATGTTTTTCTTAACAATGCTGTATTAGTCAAATTGCTATAATACTTCTTTCCATCTTTAAATGAAACAGAATTTATTACAAAATGATTATGAATATTATTTGTATTTAAATGTGTAGATACTACTACTTGAAATCTATCTCCCCACATTTCTTCTGCAAGTCTTACTCCAATCTCATGAGCTATCTCTGGAGTAACTTCTCCCTCTTTAAAAGATTGATAACCATGAAATGCAAGTATTCCTTTTTCTTTTCCATATAACCTTTTTACAAATTGCATTTCTTTAACTGGATTATCAACTTTACAATTTATTCCTGTTGTATAGAAAAGCTTTTCTGTTTTATCTGGATTAGTAGCATAAGTTAATAATTTTTCTATACTATCAAAATTATCTCCTTCATTTTTTGTCTTTTCTTCATCTGTTGCATAATTAATTACATGATCTAATCTTTTGTCCACTTTCCACAAACTTGTAGTCGCCATTCTAATTTCTCCTTCCATTGAAAAGGGGATTGGGGAATTTCCCCATTTTGAATTTCGAGCTGACGAAATTCATTGCTTGTTAGGACAATAGCATACATATTTTTAGTACTAAAAAATTACCTTTTCTTTATCAAATGCATCATATATTTTGAAAAATACTTGGACTTTTCGAATTAAAATCCAAGCATTTTTCTTCTGATTTTTTATTATAAAATTTTTAATTTAAAATCATTTATAGTTCCTTTTATCGCATTATTTTTATCTTCTAATTTAAATATTTTGTTTATTTTTCTTAATAAAATTTCTTGTTTTGTATCTCTTATTAAACATGGTATTTTATCATAACCTAATTTTTTTGCTGCTATCATTTTAAATTTTCCTTTTAGTATTCTGTATCCATTTCCTGCTTCAATAACTTCTATTGGTTTTCCTATACCATGTCTTCTTATTGCATCTCTTTGCAAACAAATTTTATCTAAATTAGCTTTACTATTTTCATTATATTTGCATCCTTTTATATCTTTTATCTCTATTTCTTTATATTCTTTATAGCTTCTCATATTATCAAATCCTTTCTTTTTCTATTTACTTTTTTAAATTTTTATATTAAAATAATAATATAGTTAATGGGTTAGTATTTTTAGTTTTGCGGACTTATACTAACTCTTTTTTCATACTTTTTAGTGTCACTCCATAACACATTTGATACAATTTTGAGATAATTGCATCTACTAATTGCTCATCTTGACTTTGACTAAATCTTTCTATTAATCCTTGCTTATCAAACCTTGTTGTAATAATTATTGGTAATCTATTTTCATTTCTGTTTTCAATTATTGTGTATAATTTTTCTAATGCCCAGTTGCTTATTCTTTCTGTTCCTAGATCATCAATTATTATCATATCTACATTTGAATATAGCTCAATTAATTCGTTTTCTGACTTCGTATTGTCCTTAAAAGTTTCCTTTATCATGTCTAATAAAGTTGTTAATCTTCCCATTAATACTATCTTGCCATTTTCAATTAATTTATTAGCAATTGATGCTGCTAAATGTGTTTTTCCAACTCCTGACTCGCCCATTATTATCAGTCCATTGGTATCTCCGCTTGTAATATTTTTATTTATATAGTCTTTAGCAATTGCTATAGCCAATTCATTTTCAGAATTAATATTAAAATTTTCAAAGTTCAGATTTTGAAATTTCATGCCAATATAATTTTGTTTATTTATCTTGTTTATAACCTCTCTAAAATGTTTTCTTTTTGCAATTTCATAGTCTTGTTTATCTTTCTCTTTCCAATATTCTTGTGCTTTTTTGCAAATACATCGTTCATATTCAATATTATCTGGAGAAAAATTAGCATATAAATAATCAAGTCCAATTGGAGTTAATTCTCTACCACAGTATTCACACTTTTTCAATTTTTTATGGATAACTTCTTTATATTTTATATTCTCTGAAACCATTTACGCTCTCCTCTCTTATACTTTCTTCTTTTCTTATTCTTAATTCTTTTGTATTCTTTTCTTGTCCGTTACTTAACGTTTGAATAACGTTACTTTTTTCTTTTTCACTTTTTAATTTTTCACGATATCTTTTTTGTCTTTCTCTATTTTGCATTTGATATTTTTCATAATTTTCAATACTTTGATACTTGTCCCAATTTTTTATTAGAAATGTTTCCCCTTCTTTTATTAACATTTCTAATTCTAAAAACTTATTTAAGATTTTTTCTATTTTTTTCTTAGATTTTCCCATAATCTTTGAAAAATTTTCTATTGTCATAGGATTATTACCTCCTATTTCTAACCTTCCTTTGTTATTACATTCAACGGCTAATGCAATTAACTGTATCCATACTCTAAAATAGGTATCACCATCAGTTAATTTTAAAATCAACTGAATTTTTCTGTTTGAAAATATATTGGTTTCTGTTTTAAACCAAGGTAATTCATACATATCCTCCTTTTCTCACTTTCCTTTTAGTTAGTAACTAACTGATTCTTTTTCTTTTCTATTTAAATATTCATCTAATGCCTGAACTCTAAATAGAAATTTTCCACCAACTTTAGAACATGGTATTTGTTTTCTTCTTACTAATTGATTAATTAGCCAATAAGATATTCCTAAATACTCTGCTGCTTCTTTCATTGTTAGTGTTGTTCTTTGAACCTTTTGTAACTCCATGAAATCACCTCCTCTTTCTTTTATTTAAAGTTGACTTTTGTTAACAATTGAATTATACTGATTATAGTTAACTAAAACAAGAATTTTAGTGAAAGTTTTTTAGAAATGATAACAGCTAAAAACCCTTACTGTACGGATTTTTACTGTTAACACGGAGGAATTAAAATGGAAAAAACCGAATCTTATTCTATAGAATTAAACTTATATAATGGAAAAAATCCTTTTGAATTAAATAAATTTTATTCAATTTCATTTGATACCAAGAAAATAAATTTATCTACTAAACAAACTGATAAACTTGTAGAACAATTTTATAAAGAAATGAATATAAAAAGAAAAGATGAACTTATGGATGATCTATTTCTTACTTTAATACATAAACAATTTTCAAATTTTCCAGCTAATACATTATTTGTACAAGATATAGAAAAAATAGATTTAGATTTAAAATTAAGCTATGATTATGACAAAATTGCATTAGGAGATAATTTAGTTGGATTTTTAAATTTAGATTTTTATAAATTTGAAGATTTCTTTAAATTTTTCTGTACTTTTATTTTTAGGTATTTCAGTAAAATACCTAAAAAGCAATTAAATAAAATATTCAAAGGATTTGATGAAAATATTATTTATATAGATTCAGAAAGACCTACACATATAGTAGAAAAATCTTTATTAAAAGAATGTGCTAAACAACTCTACGAAAGTGAAAAATATTATTTAATAGAAAAACAAAAATTATTCAGAAACTTTGTAGATTATATATTTAATAATAACAAAGAAAAAAGATTATCTAAATTAACTAACTCTCAAAGATTTTATATATTTCAAAACATATCAGAAGAAATTCAAAATTTTTCAAATGATTATATATGTGATTATACATTAGGCTTTTGGTTTAATGACCCTACTTTTAAAAGTAATATTTTAAATGAAATCAAAGAAACTCTATCTGACCCATTATCTGATGAAGATTTTTTAATAGAAAACATGTTAAAAAATGATCCAGATGGTAAAAAGATTATAGGACATGAATATAACTTTAAAACTAATAACTTATTTGCATATTTCTATATTATCCTTTATCATATTACTCTAAATAATGTTGAATACTTAAAAAAATGTCAAGTATGTGGAAAATATTTCTTCTCTGATAAAAATAATACATTATATTGTAATGGTAAATACTCTAAAGATATTACTTGTAAAGAATATGGAATAAAAACTTCTCAAAAAAGGAAGGAAAATGAAGAACCTGTATATGGTAAATATAGACAAATATATGCAAAAAAGGCAATGACGGTAAAAAGAAATCCAGACATTGAGTATTACAAAACCAACTATGAAAAGTGGAAAAAAGAAGCTAAACAATTTATTAATGATATTAAAACTGGCAAGAAAACTTATGATAAATTCGATAAATGGTTAGATGAAAATTTATAGGAAGGACAAAATATATGAAAACAGTAGAAGAAAAATATGTTTCAAAAGAATAATTATTTAATATATATTATTAATGGTATCAGATTTTTTCTGTAATTCATATAAGAAAAAGAGTCAAAACAATTGACTCAATTAAATTATACATTTATTCTGAAGAAGGTATTAATCATCATACTCCTCATTTGTATGCTTATTATCAGAATAAAAGTATAATAATTGATTTAATAAATATTAAAGTAATTGATGGAACTATCCCTCTTCCACAGCAAAAGAGAGCATTAAAATTGGTTAAAGATCACCAAAATTTTTTAATTCATAAATGGAATGAATTAAATTCTGGTATTTGTATTCCTATAATTTAACTTAAATAATATAAAAAGCATTGATTCTGTTCAATGCTTTATATTATTTTTCCATTTAAAGATAATACTTGTCTATATAATTGTTTTAATGTCCAATTTGACATATCTATTATTGGTTCATACATAAAACTATTTAAATGTATGCTTTCAGGTGTCATTAAATTAACTTCATTTATTATTCGATTTTGCTCATTATTTAAATAATTTACAGCCTTATTACTCCAATCCCTAGTTTGATTCTTTGAAGTAGTTAAGTCAACACTATTAGCAACTAATATAGACTTGAGAAATTTTTCTGTTTCTAATCTAATTGCGATTGATAATACAATTTTGTTCTCTAATATTACTTCATCACTTGTTGAATGATATATGTCTAATGCAATTCTGTTTATTGCATCAATATAATTTTCATCAAAACTATTATCAAAGTTTCCCATATTGCTAACAACATTTAAGATAATATTCCATATATCAGAAAGTTTCATTGTAACTATATCCAACGGATTAGACTTAATATGTAATAAACAAGTAAGTTCATCTTCTTGCTGTGGCAATAATATATATTGACTAAGATTTCTATAAAAAGGAATAGATGCAATTAATTTTTTCTTTTTTTCGTCTGTATTAAGAATTCCATCCTTTATTTCTGAAACAATTACATTTGAAAAATAATCTTTTAAATATCCAAAATTCTTCATTTCTAATTTTTCGTCATCATTTTTTTGAACTATATAACAATTGTTTCTTGGTATTCCTATTCTACTAACAGTAGTTCTATAAAAATCAAAATTATGTGTAAGTATTAATAAATCTATACTATTGTTTCTTGAAATATCGTACAAGTATTCTATAATTGCATATTTATTCTTATAATCAAAAGAATCTGCAATATCGTCAACAATTATTAAATATTTACCTGTTCCATTAGTAGCTTTTTCTTTAATAATTTCAATATCGAATAAAATATACAATAAATACATAGCTCTTTTTTCACCCATGCTTAAAGATTTCATTAATTCATCTTTTCCATAATCTTCTTGTTCTTCATCTTCTCTCCCTTCACATCTTGTATATGTAAAATATAGGTTCGGAACTTCATCTTTTAATAAAAAATTAGCCTTATTCTCTATTTTCACTTCAAAAGGTACTTTAAATCTTGTATTAAACTCATTAACTATATTCTTCCATCTTTCTGCCTGTTGTTCAGCCGTTTCATATAATTTTTTTATTTCATCGGAGTATGAATTAACTTTAGCAAAATACTCATTAAAATTTCTATTCATATTATTTATATAAGTTACTATAAACAGATCAGTAAGAGTTTCTATGTCCACTAAATATTTTATTATTTCTCTATTATCTTGAATTATTTTCTTTAATGTTCTTGTTTGTTCGTTTTTACTAAGTTTTGTTTTAATGTTTTTAAACTTTTTACCTAATTCATCATTTGCGTAGACTTTATCTAATTGCTTCTTTACCTCTTTATCCCATTCTTTTAATGTTGTAATTTCTGTACCATCTTTTAATATAATTTTGTGCTTGCCTTCAAATAAATTATGTTTTCTTAGATTTTTACTTAATTCTTCAGCATTATAATCATTAAAATTTTCAGATAATAATTCATTATCTTCAATTAGCTTTTCTAGTGCTTTTAAATAGTCATCTAATTTAGTTACAAAATCTTCATCTGTTAAAATTTCCATTGTTTTATCATTTATCACATCAATATATTTTATATCTTTTAATTCTTCCACACTGTACTTGTCTTGATTAAGTTCATTTAATTTTAAAAATATATCTGGCCAATCAGATTTATCCTTTAAATCAAATTTATCTTTGAAGAAACTTTCTATTTTTGTTTTTGAAAGTCCTGATAAAAGATTAAAATCTGATATGAACTCATCTGTATAGCTTTTAAATTCTTGTACCAAAATATCATATTTTTTTCTAGTTGTCTCATCTGCCAATAATGTACTTATAGTCTCTTTAGATAATTCAAATTTTTCATCAAAAGACTTTACAACATATATTCTGTCAGTTGCTGACAAATTAGTGTTTGTATATATACTTGAATAATAATTAACACTATATGCAGAAATATTACTCTTAAATATCCTATCAATTGTTGGCAAACCTTTAGAAATATCATAGAATACATTTGAAAATGAAGTTTTCATCACTCCATTTGGCGCGTATAATATTGCTTTATTTGACTTTGTAAAGTCTATAGTTTTTAATTCAAATTCCTTCATTCCATAACAATTTTTAAATAACCCACTAAGCACAATAATTCCTCCTAATTTATTATAATATTTTTAAATATTATATATGATTCTTATATTTTATCAAACTTCCTTTGCGTAATTTGTCGAATTGTGTAATTTTTTATATATTTTTATCGATGACTTGCATTTCGTTAACAATTGCATTATAATAGTTGCAGTTAACAATATATTAAATCCTCTCCCACCCATAGGTATGCCTGAAAGGAGGTGAAAAAGGTAATGGCTGGGAGTATTGAAAAAAGAGGAAAAGATAGTTACAGGTTAGTATATACAAATGGCTATGACTTAAATGGGAATATAATTAAGCATACCAAAACAATACACGGAACTAAAAAAGATGCTCAAATAGAACTTGCTAAATTTGTGGCTGATGTTCAAAACGGTCTTGTAATTGAAGGAAAATCTCTTAAATTCTCTGAATTTACAGAAATATGGAAAAGAGATTATGGTTCAAAAGAACTTGCACCTTCAACATATAAAAGATATTGCAGAATGTTAGAAACAAGAATTCTTCCCTACTTTGGACATTTCTATATTAATAAAATAAAACCTACAGATATTATGCAATTTTATGATTTACTAAGTAGAGATACACAATTAGTTAGAAAGAAAAGTAATAATGGTAAGAAAACGTTAAAACCTTTATCTGGTAAGACAATATTAGAGCATCACAGACTACTTCGTGCAATGCTACACAAAGCTATATATTGGCAATTAATTGTATCTAATCCTGCCGAAAGAGTTCAACCACCTAAAGCAATGAAACCTAAAAGAAGATATTATGATGATGAGCAATGTAAAATACTACTAGAAAATCTAACAGAACTTGGTGAAGAACAAATTAAGTACAAAGTTGCAATCACCTTAACAATATTTACTGGTGTAAGACTTGGTGAGCTAATGGGATTAGAGTGGCAAGATGTCGATTTTAGAACTGGTATTGTGAGTGTAAATCGTTCAAGCCAATATTTAGCAGACAAAGGTGTCTTTACAAAAACACCTAAAACAGAAAGTTCTATCAGAGAAGTAGCAATTCCAGATTTCGTGATTTCTCTACTTGAGGAATATAAATCATGGTATGAAGAACAAAAATCCATTTACGGCGAATTATGGCACGATTCTAATAGGTTATTTGTACAAGCTGATGGCAAACCTATGCACCCTTCAACAATAAGCAAATGGTTTGTAAGATATGTTGGTCAAATAGGACTACCTGTAATTAACTTTCACGGATTAAGACACACAAATGCTACACTTTTAATATCACAGAATATTGATGTAGCAGTTGTAGCAGCAAGACTTGGTCATGCACAAATTACAACAACATTTAATTTTTATGTGCATCCAATTATTTCCCACAATAGAAAAGCAGGAAATGTATTAGAAAACTTGCTACTACCACAAAAATTAGTCTAAAATCTTTTTTCAAATTTCACTAAAGTCATTAGACTTTTCACGATAAAAAAAGTAAAAGACTACTAAATAATATTTTAGGTTTCCCATAGTCTTTTACTGAAAATTTATTAGAAATATCAATGTTTTTTGAGGATTTCTTCCCCAACTTTTCCCCAATTCTACATAATAATGCTATTTTAAAGTATTATTGTAAACTAATTGGAGAATATAAAAAATCGCTACAACTTAGTTAGCTGTAACGATATAAGTTTGGTTGCGGGGGTAAGACTCGAACTTACGACCTTCGGGTTATGAGCCCGACGAGCTGCCAACTGCTCCACCCCGCGATGTATTTAATTTCTTAACCTTTATTAGTATACTTCTTTTTCTTAGTATTGTCAATATATATTTAGAAAAATCCTTGATTTCACAGATTTTTTTATTTAATATTAACCATTTATTTTAATCTACATCTATATTAATTATACCTAGCATGAGCTCAGCCTTTTGCCTTGCTCATGCTATAATTTTATGCTATTTTACCGTTACATATTCCTTTATATTTTCAAATTTTGCTTCTCCTATTCCTTTTACTTCTTGTAGTTCGTCTATTGATGTGAATTTTCCGTTTTGCTCTCTGTATTCTATTATCTTTTTTGCTATTGATGGGCCTATTCCAGGCAATTTTTCAAGTTCTTCTTGCTTTGCTTCATTTATATTCACTTTTTGCTTTTTACCTCCTTCTATTTTATCTTTTATAATCACATTATTTCCACTTTCTGTAGTTATATACACCTTTCCTTCGTTTGCTTCTCTTTCTTTTTTGTTTGGTATATATATTTTTTGTCCGTCTGATAGTACAAATGCCAAATTTACTTGGTCTAAGTCTGCTTCTTCTGTTACCCCTTCTGCTTGCTCTATTGCATCTGCAATTCTTGATTCTTCAGGCAGTTCTATTATTCCTGCATTTTTTACTTCTCCTGTAATGTGCACAATTATTGTGCTTTCTTTTGGTTCATCTGCTTCCACATTTGTGTAAAAATCATTAAAATTATATTCTTCTTTTCCCCCATTTGTAGTGTATATGTATATTCCAACTCCCAATATTACTAATGTCCCCACGATTCCAATAATTAATTTTTGCTTAAAACTTAATTCCATATTTATTCCTTTCCAAAAAACTTGAAATTTTGGCAATTTTAATATATATTTATATTTGTAACTTAATATAATAAACTTATAGGAGAAATTTCATGAAGAAACTTAAAATAATATTTTTTATTTTTATATTTTTAATGCAATTTATCATATTTATATCTCCTTCTTATGCTGATAGTGATAATTTAAAAACATATTGTCCTTCATGTATTTTGATTGAAGCTAATACTGGAAAAATTTTATATGAGAAAAACTCTAATGATGTAAGGTTTCCTGCAAGTACTACTAAAATTATGACTGCCATTTTAACTGTTGAAAATTGCAATCTTGATGATGTTGCAACAGTCAGTCACAATGCTGTTTATTCAATTCCTTATGATTACACTCATGCTAGTTTAAAAGAAGGCGAGGAACTTACAATTGAACAACTTTTGTATGCTCTTATGATTCCTTCTGCAAATGATGCAGCAATAGTATTAGCAGAACATATTTCTGGTAGTGTTGAGGAATTTGCTAAATTAATGAATAAAAGAGCTGAAGAGCTTGGTTGTAAAAATACTCATTTTGTTAATCCAAATGGTATTCATAGTAAATACCATACATCAACATCTTATGATTTAGCTTTAATGGGAAAATTTGCTATGCAAAATAGCATTATTAGAAAAATAGTGTCAACTACCCAGTTTACATTACCTGCAACAAATAAATATAGTAAAACCGATAGAATCTTTAATAATTCAAATGATTTATTAAATACATATAGCAGATATTATTATGAAGGAACTACTGGTGTAAAAACAGGTTATACTGGTGAAGCAGGAAATTGCATTATTGCAAGTGCTAAAAAAAATGATTTTGAAGTTATTTTGGTTGTACTTGGTGGTGAATCTACAAATACTGGTTTAAGTCAAAGATATTTAGATTGTAAAACTTTATTTGATTATGCTTTTAATAATTATTCATTAAAAACATTAAATGAAAAAAATGCTGTTTTAAAGCAAATTACAGTTCGTGGAGCTACTGAAGAGACACAAAATTTAAATGTTCTTATAAAAGATAAAATAGAAATTTTTTCTGAGAATAGTGCAGATTTATCTAGCTTAGAACCTGAAATTACTTTGGATGAAAATTTAATGGCACCAATTTCTGCTAATAGCGCAATTGGTAAAATAACTTATAATTATGATGGTCAAACATATTCATCTGATTTAATTGCCGAAACTCAAGTACTGTCATCTGATTTTTTACCACTTTTATTTAGAATTTTATTAATTTTTGTTGTTTTATATTTGCTATTTTTACTTTTGAAAAAACCTAAAAATAAATCTAAAAAAACATATAAGAAAAAAACTAAAGGTGGAAATTATAAATTTACGCAGTTTAGTAATTATTAAAAATAAATATCCGCCCGTAAAACGGGCGGTATTTCTTTAACCCTATAAGGGT
>OGMT01000343.1_pt1 | contig 39435 bp, 32 predicted proteins | sample 1573271 | NCBI WGS metagenome assembly OGMT01 (sample SAMEA2582000, study PRJEB24529) | metagenome | biome: Human gut stool | place: China | collected 2011 | reverse complement strand
GTCGTTTAGGACGTGTACTCGGACCTAAGGGCTTAATGCCAAACCCTAAGGCTGGTACAGTTACAATGGATGTAACAAAAGCTGTTAATGATATCAAGGCTGGTAAGATCGAATACAGACTTGATAAGACAAATATCATTCATGTGCCAATTGGTAAGGCTTCATTCACAGAGGAGCAGTTATCAGACAACTTCCAGGCTATTATGGATGCAATCGTTAAGGCTAAACCAACTTCACTTAAGGGACAGTATTTAAAGAGTGTTGTTCTTACAGCTACTATGGGTCCTGGTGTAAAGGTTAGCACAGCTAAGTACGTTGGTTAATTATAATTAATCATATGTAAGCTGATGAATGGATTAGCTTATTGCAGGATTTGGGTTATACAACGCAATATTACGAAGAATTAATATATTCTTTGTGAATAACGGTTGACAACCAATATATTATGATAGTATACTATCAATGTTTGTGTTACTATCTGGTTGATTTGGATATAGATTTATAATCTGTATCAGATTGATGCGATGGTTTCATAATATAATTAAAGTGAAAGTGATTTCACATTTTGCCTAAGACAGCAGGTCCCGAAAGGGTTAAAGGTAATACGCCTACCGAGGACAGACTTAATGCGTAAAGCATTGATTATCAGTTTATTCAGTCCTTCTGTCTTATAGATAGAAGGACTTTTTTGTTAGAGCAATGAAGCATAATACTTAAAGTGTTATGGTTGTTGTTGAATGAGCCTGATACATGTACGTCTGGGCAGAATATTATCTGGCGACAGATATAATCTAACAGGAGGTAAATATTCATGGCAAAAGTAGAACTTAAGCAGCCTATCGTAGACGAAATCAAAGCAAGCTTAGAAGGCGCTCAGGGCGTTGTGGTAGTTGACTACCGTGGCTTAACTGTTGAGCAGGATACACAGCTTCGTAAGCAGTTAAGAGAAGCTGGTGTTGTTTACAAGGTTTATAAGAATACTTTAGTAAAGAGAGCAATTGCAGGTACAGAGTTCGAGCCAATGGCAGAAGTTCTTGAAGGACCTAACGCTATTGCAATCTGCAAGGAAGATGCTACAGCTCCAGCAAGAGTTTTAGCTAACTTTGCTAAGACAGCAGATGCACTTGAACTTAAGTGTGGTGTTGTTGAAGGTACTTACTATGATGCTACTGGAATCGCAGCTATTGCTAACATTCCTTCAAGAGATGAACTTCTTGCTAAGTTCCTTGGAAGCATCCAGTCACCTATTACAAACTTTGCTCGTGTTATTAAGCAGATTGCTGAGAAGAACGAAGAGGTTGCATAATTACGCGGCATAATCAGTATGATTATTGACGGACAGGTGTGACTATGTCAGCCTGCCACGAAACTTAATTAAAAGACTATTAAAAAGGAGATTATAATAATGACTACTCAGGAAATTATCGAAGTTATTAAAGGTTTATCAGTATTAGAATTAAATGATTTAGTTAAAGCATGTGAAGAAGAATTTGGTGTTTCTGCAGCAGCAGGTGTTGTTGTAGCAGCAGGTGCAGCAGCAGGCGCAGCAGCTGAAGAAAAGACAGAATTTGACGTAGAACTTACAGAAGCTGGTGCTAACAAGGTTAAGGTTATCAAGGTTGTTCGTGAAATCACAGGTCTTGGATTAAAGGAAGCTAAGGAAGTTGTTGATGGCGCTCCTAAGGTTGTTAAGGAAGGTGCTTCTAAGGAAGAAGCTGAAGAAATCCAGAAGAAGCTTGAAGCTGAAGGTGCTAAGGTTACTCTTAAGTAATTCAGATTGTCAGTTTGATACTTGCTTGACATATATATGCCGTATGGCATAGCATATATGAACAGAATTTTTAATATATTGCGGTATGCTGAATAATCGCTTGATTTTTTAAAGCATATTTGGTATATTATATAAAATATGAAAAAGTTCCAGTTGTTGTATTGACAGCTGGAACTTTTTTTGTTACTATGAATAATGCACTATTATGGTATGGTGTGCATAGTATTTGCACGCATATCGATAATGTAATAAATTAATGTAAAGTAAAGAAAACTAAGGGGTGAAACGTCAATGGAGAAAAACAGAATACGTCCAGTAAAGTCAGGCAAATCGATGCGTATGAGTTACTCAAGACAGAAAGAAGTTCTTGAGATGCCTAACCTTATTGAAGTACAAAAAGATTCTTACCAGTGGTTTTTAAATGAAGGCTTAAAGGAAGTCTTTAGCGACATCTCTCCAATTGCAGATTATAACGGAAGGCTCAGTCTTGAATTCGTTGATTTTGCATTATGTGAGGAAGAGAGAAAGTACTCTATAGAAGAGTGCAAGGAAAGGGATGCTACATATGCAGCTCCACTTAAGGTACGTGTAAGACTTCATAATAAAGAGAGCGAAGATATAAGCGAACATGAAATCTTTATGGGTGACCTTCCTTTAATGACTAAGACCGGTACATTTGTGATTAATGGTGCAGAACGAGTTATTGTCAGCCAGCTGGTACGTTCACCTGGTATTTATTATGATATACAGAAGGATAAGTATGGAAAGATATTCCTCTACAGTTCAACAGTAATTCCTAACAGAGGTGCGTGGTTAGAGTATGAAACAGATGCTAACGATGTATTCTATGTTAAGGTTGATCGTAATAAGAAAGTACCTATTACAGTTCTTATAAGAGCACTTGGTTTTGGTACTAACGCAGAGATTCTTGACATATTTGGTGAAGAGCCTAAGCTTCTTGCAACAATGGAGAAGGATACATCTACTAACTATCAGGAAGGTGTACTTGAACTTTATAAGAAGTTAAGACCAGGAGAACCATTATCAGTTGAGAGTGCAGAAGCACTTATTTCTGGTATGTTCTTTGATCCTAGAAGATATGACCTTGCAAGAGTAGGACGTTATAAATTTAATAAGAAGCTTTCATTCAGAAACAGAATTGCAGGACACATTCTTGCAGAAGACGTTGTGGATGGCAATGGTGAAATTCTTGCTAATGCTGGTGATAAGCTTACAAGAGAAACAGCTGAGAAGATTCAGAATGCAGCTGTTTCAGCGGTATTTATTGCTGCTGAATTAAAGGGTGCAGAAGGTGCGGTTACTAAGAGAACAGTTAAGGTTCTTTCTAATCTTGCTGTAGATATCACTAAGTGGGTAGATATCACAACAGAAGAAGCTAAGGAATTAGGAATTAACGAAGCTGTTTATTATCCGGTCCTTGCACAGATTTTAGCTGATAATGAGTCACTTGATGATATCAAGGATGCTATTGCTAAGAATACAGCAGACCTTATGCCAAAGCATATTACAGTAGAAGATATTCTTGCATCTATTAATTATAATATGCACCTTGAGTATGGCATTGGATACAAGGATGATATTGATCACCTTGGTAACAGAAGAATAAGAGCTGTTGGTGAATTATTACAGAACCAGTTCAGAATTGGTATTTCAAGAATGGAAAGAGTTGTTCGTGAAAGAATGTCAACTCAGGACTTAAGCGGTATTTCACCACAGTCATTAATCAATATCAAGCCTGTAACAGCAGCTATCAAGGAATTCTTTGGTAGTTCACAGCTTTCTCAGTTTATGGATCAGAATAACCCATTATCTGAGATTACACATAAGAGACGTCTTTCAGCACTTGGTCCTGGTGGTCTTTCGAGAGATCGTGCAGGTTTCGAGGTTCGAGATGTACATTATACACACTATGGTAGAATGTGTCCTATCGAAACACCTGAAGGTCCTAATATCGGTCTTATTAACTCACTTGCTTCATATGCAAGAATTAATGAGTACGGATTTGTTGAAGCACCTTATCGTATAATCGATAAGACAGACCCTAAGAATCCTAGAGTTACAGATGAAGTACATTACTTCACAGCAGATGAGGAAGATGATTTCCATGTAGCACAGGCTAATGCAGAGATAGATGAGAATGGATACTTCGTTAAGAATACAGTATCAGGACGTTACAGAGAAGAAACATCAGAATTCGATAAGAGTATGATTGATCTTATGGACGTATCTCCTAAGATGGTGTTCTCAGTGGCTACATCTATGATACCTTTCCTTCAGAATGATGACTGTACACGTGCCCTTATGGGTTCTAACATGCAGCGTCAGGCGGTGCCTCTTCTTATGACAGAAGCACCAGTAATCGGTACAGGTATAGAGAATAAGACAGCATGTGACTCAGGTGTATGTGTAGTTGCAGAAGAAGATGGTGTTGTACTTTCATCAGAATCTAACAGAATTCTTGTAAAAGAGACAAGTGGAAAGGTTCACGAGTACAAGCTTACAAAGTTCTCAAGAAGTAACCAGAGTAACTGCTATAACCAGAGACCTATCGTATTTAAGGGTGATGAGGTTAAGGCAGGAGATGTTATCGCAGATGGTCCTTCAACATCTAATGGTGAGATTGCCCTTGGTAAGAACCCTCTTATCGGTTTTATGACTTGGGAAGGTTACAACTACGAGGATGCTGTACTTCTTAGTGAGAGATTAGTAAGAGATGATGTTTATACATCAATTCATATAGAAGAATATGATACAGAAGCAAGAGATACTAAGTTAGGACCAGAAGAAATCACAAGAGATTTACCTTCTACAGGTTCAGATGCAGTTAAGGATCTTGATGAAGATGGTATCATCCGTATCGGTGCTGAGGTAAGAGCCGGTGATATCCTTGTTGGTAAGGTTACTCCAAAGGGTGAGACAGAGCTTACAGCAGAAGAAAGACTTCTTAGAGCTATCTTTGGTGAGAAGGCAAGAGAAGTAAGAGATACATCACTTAAAGTTCCACACGGTGCTTATGGTATCGTTGTAGGCGTTAAGGTATTTACAAGAGAAAATGGAGATGAATTAGCTCCAGGTGTTAACAAGAATGTCCGTATCTATATCGCACAGAAGAGAAAGATTTCTGTAGGTGATAAGATGGCTGGTCGTCACGGTAACAAGGGTGTCGTTTCAAGAGTTCTTCCAGTAGAAGATATGCCATTTCTTCCTAATGGCCGTCCACTTGATATTGTACTTAATCCTCTTGGTGTGCCTTCGCGTATGAATATTGGACAGGTGCTTGAAATTCACTTAAGCCTTGCTGCCAAAGTATTAGGTTTTAACGTAGCGACACCTATCTTTGATGGAGCTAACGAGAATGATATTATGGATACACTTGATATGGCCAATGCTTATGCTAATCATCCATTTGATGATGAAGAGCTTGCACGCGAAAAGGCAGATGCAGAAGCTAATGGTGAAGAATATCCTGCTGATATGACAACATTTACTGCTGAATACAAGGATCTTTTAAGAGATGACGTATTCCAGTTCCTTTCAGATAACAGAGCTCACAGAGCTGAATGGAAGGGCGTTCCAATCGGAAGAGATGGTAAAGTAAGACTTCGCGATGGTAGAACAGGTGAATACTTCGATAGTCCGGTTACTATCGGTTTCATGCACTACTTAAAGCTCCATCACCTTGTTGATGATAAGATCCATGCTCGTTCAACTGGTCCTTACTCACTTGTAACTCAGCAGCCACTTGGTGGTAAAGCCCAGTTTGGTGGACAGAGATTCGGAGAAATGGAAGTATGGGCTCTTGAAGCTTATGGTGCATCTTATACACTTCAGGAAATCCTTACTGTTAAATCTGATGATGTTGTTGGTCGAGTTAAGACATATGAAGCTATTATTAAGGGTGAGAACATTCCTGAACCAGGAATTCCTGAATCATTCAAGGTTCTCCTTAAGGAACTTCAGTCACTTGCTCTTGATGTAAGAGTTCTTGATCAGGACAATAACGAAGTTAAGCTTCTTGAAAGTTCAGAATATGAAGTTACAGATTTCAAGAAGGTTCTTGATGATGGTGGTTATAAGAGAAGTAGCCGTGATGAAGAAAATGAATTAAAGAACGCAGGTTATCACGCAGAAAAGCAGGGTGATGACGGTGAGGCAACCATAGAAGAACTCGGATCAGAATATGACGATTTCGATTATGACAGCTTAGATGATGACTATGATGATTACGGTGACGGAAATATAGAAGAATAATAGAAGGGAGCACTATAATGGCAGAAGAGATTAAGTCAAATAAATCAATGAAATTTGATAAAATTCAGATAAAGCTTGCTTCTCCTGAGAGTATTTTAGAGTGGTCTCACGGCGAGGTAACTAAGCCTGAGACTATCAATTACAGAACTTTAAAGCCAGAAAGAGATGGTCTGTTCTGTGAAAGAATATTCGGACCTAGCAAAGACTGGGAGTGTCATTGCGGTAAGTATAAGAAGATTAAAGATAAAGGCATCGTATGTGATAAGTGTGGTGTTGAGGTTACTAAGGCAAGTGTACGTAGAGATCGTATGGGTCATATCCACCTTGCTGCTCCAGTTTCACATATCTGGTATTTCAAGGGAATACCTAGCCGTATGGACCTTATCCTTGATATAGGTCCTAAGAATCTTGAGAAGGTACTTTACTTCGCTTCTTATATCGTAATTGATCCAGGCGAAACAGATATACCATTCAAGAAGATTCTTACAGAAACTGAGTACAGAGATCTTTATGATCAGTATGGTAATACATTCAGAGTTGGAATGGGTGCTGAGGCTATTTTAGAGCTTCTTCACAACGTCAACCTTGAAGAAGAAGTAGCTAAGCTCAAGGAAGAGCTTGCTACTACTACTTCACAGAAGGCTGCAAGACTTATTAAGAGAATTGAAGTTATGGATGCGTTCATTGCTGCTGGTACTAAGCCAGAATGGATGATTCTTACAGAAATTCCAGTTATCCCTCCAGATTTAAGACCTATGGTTCAGTTAGAGGGTGGACGTTTTGCAACATCTGACCTTAATGATCTTTATAGAAGAATTATCAACAGAAATAACCGTCTTGCAAGACTTATTGATCTTGGAGCACCAGAAATCATTGTTCGTAACGAGAAGAGAATGCTTCAGGAAGCTGTTGATGCACTTATAGATAATGGACGTAGAAATGGCCGTCCTGTAACAGGACCTGGTAACAGAGCTCTCAAGTCTTTATCAGACTTATTAAAGGGTAAGCAGGGACGTTTCAGACAGAACCTTCTTGGTAAGCGAGTTGACTACTCAGGACGTTCAGTTATCGTTGTTGGACCAGAACTTAAGATTTATCAGTGTGGTCTTCCTAAGGAAATGGCTATTGAGTTATTCAAGCCATTTGTTATGAGAGAATTAGTAAGGCGTGGTCTTGCTGAGAACATAAAGAAAGCCAAGAAGAGCGTAGAGCATCTTGAGACAGAAGTATGGGATGTACTTGAAGATGTTATCAAAGAGCATCCAGTTATGCTTAACCGTGCTCCTACACTTCACAGACTTGGTATTCAGGCATTTGAGCCAATCCTGGTAGAAGGTAAGGCAATCAAGCTTCATCCATTGGTATGTACCGCGTTCAACGCCGACTTCGATGGAGACCAGATGGCTGTGCACCTTCCACTTTCTGTAGAGGCACAGTCTGAGTGTAGATTCCTGCTTCTGTCACCAAACAACTTGTTGAAGCCTTCTGATGGTGGTCCGGTAGCCGTTCCTTCACAGGATATGGTACTTGGTATTTACTATCTGACTATGGAGCGCTATGCAAGTATTTCTGACGAAGAAGCTGCAAATGTAGAGATTAAGAAAGAATATCTTGCTGACGACGAGAAGGGCAATCTGGAGCAGTTGCATACAGATTGTTATGCAGGCGAGTTAGATGCAGATGATTATATCAGAGTTCGTGTCGTTGCAAAGAAGACAAAGGCAGAGACATTCTACAAGAATATTGTAGGAACAGTCAGAAACTTCATGAAGCCGAAGTTCAGCAGCGAGAACCTTGCAATGCTCGCATATGAGAACAAAGAGATTACATTACATCAGAAGATCGAAGTTGTTCGTACTGTTACGACTCCAGATGGCGAGAAGCATACAGGATTCGTTGAGTGTACACTGGGACGTCTGATCTTTAACGAGATTATTCCACAGGATCTTGGATTCGTAGACAGAACAAATCCAGATAATATCCTGGAGCCAGAAATCAACTTCCATGTTGATAAGAAGCAGTTGAAGAAGATCCTTGACAAGTGTATCAATACACACGGTGTTACAAAGACCGCAGAGGTATTGGACGATATCAAGGCAATGGGTTATAAGTACTCAACAAGAGGTGCGATTTCAGTATCTATTTCTGATATGACAGTGCCTGCATCTAAGAAGGATATTCTGGAGCATGCACAGGAAATCGTAGATAAAGAGAATATGCTGTTCGGTCGTGGATATCTGACCGACGAAGAGCGTTATCATGCCGTTGTCAAGACATGGCAGGATGCTGATGACAAGCTTACAAAGGCTCTGTTGGATGGACTTGACAAGTATAACAACATCTACATGATGGCAGATTCCGGTGCCCGTGGTAGTGATAAGCAGATCAAGCAGCTGGCTGGTATGCGTGGACTGATGGCAGATACATCAGGACGTACCATCGAGCTCCCAATCAAGTCAAACTTCCGTGAAGGTCTTGACGTATTGGAGTACTTCATCTCTGCGCATGGTGCTCGTAAGGGACTTTCTGATACAGCCCTTCGTACAGCCGATTCTGGATACCTGACACGTCGTCTGGTAGATGTATCGCAGGATCTGATCATCCGTGATGTTGATTGTAGCGTAGATCGTGAAGAGAAGCCAGGCATGTATGTCGAAGTATTTATGGAAGGTGATCGTGTAGTCGAGAGCCTGAAAGATCGTATCACAGGTCGTTACGCAGCGGAAAGCATTTACGATAAAGATGGTAACATGCTTGTAAAGGTAAATCATATGATCACTCCAAAGCGTGCAGAGAACGTTTTGAAGAATGGTGTAGATAAGGATGGTGTTCCATTTACACTCGAAGGTGAGTCAGAACCAAGAAGAGATGCAAAGATCAAGATTCGTACGATCCTCACATGTCGTTCACACCTTGGCGTATGTTCAAAGTGCTACGGTTCAAACATGGCAACCGGACAGGCGGTTCAGGTTGGTGAGGCAGTCGGAATCATCGCTGCGCAGTCAATCGGTGAGCCTGGTACACAGCTTACAATGAGAACATTCCATACAGGTGGTGTGGCCGGTGGAGATATTACACAGGGTCTTCCTAGAGTTGAGGAGTTGTTCGAGGCAAGAAAGCCAAAGGGACTTGCAATCATCACAGAACTTGGTGGTGTGGTTGAGATCCGTGAGACAAAGAGAAAGCGTGAAGTAGTCATTACAAATCAGGAGACAGGTGAAGCAAAGGCTTACCTTATTCCTTATGGCTCACGTTTGAAGGTACAGGATGGACAGGTACTTGAAGCCGGTGATGAGCTGACAGAGGGTTCTGTAAATCCACATGATATCCTGAAGATCAAGGGTGTACGTGCTGTACAGGATTACATGATCCAGGAAGTACAGAAGGTATACCGTCTGCAGGGTGTTGAGATCAACGATAAGCATATCGAGGTTATCGTTCGTCAGATGCTGAAGAAGATTCGTGTTGAGGAAAGCGGAGATAGCGATTACTTACCAGGAATCAACGTAGATGCACTTGAGTTCACAGAGCTCAACGAGAAGCTGGAAGCAGAAGGCAAGGAACCAGCAAAGGGAACGCAGATTATGCTTGGTATTACCAAGGCTTCTCTTGCTACAAATTCCTTCTTGTCAGCAGCATCCTTCCAGGAGACAACCAAGGTATTGACCGATGCCGCTATCAAGGGCAAGGTTGATCCGTTGATCGGTCTGAAGGAGAACGTCCTGATTGGTAAGCTGATTCCTGCTGGTACAGGTATGAAGCGTTATCGTAATGTGAAGCTTGACACAGGCGATGGAAACATCGATATGTCAGAGGTAACAGGCGAAGAGACAGGTGATTTCGAGGAAGCAGATGCAACCGTAGAAGAAACTGTTAACACAGAAGAGTAATAAAATAAACACACATGGTTGGTGACAGCCATGTGTGTTTTCTTATAAATGACTTTATATTCTAAAAAAATGAAATTTTTTCTTATATTTTGCGGGTTTCCCTGTTGACATCCGACGATTTGAATAATATAATAGTCAAGCATGCGTTTAAGGCATGTGATTTGTGTGTATACTTGTGTATGCATGGTGTAAAATATTTTGAATGGAGGTGAAAACATGCCAACTTTTAACCAGTTAGTTAGAAAGGGAAGACAGACTGTAGAGAAGAAGTCTACTGCACCAGCGCTCTTAAGAAGTTACAACTCACTTAAGAAAAAGCCTACTGATACAGCTTCACCACAGAAGAGAGGTGTTTGTACAGCAGTTAAGACAGCTACTCCTAAGAAGCCTAACTCAGCTCTTAGAAAGATCGCCAGAGTTCGTTTGTCAAACGGAATCGAGGTTACATCTTACATCCCAGGAGAAGGTCACAACCTTCAGGAGCACAGCGTTGTTCTGATCCGTGGTGGTAGAGTAAAGGACTTACCTGGTACAAGATACCATATCATCAGAGGTACTCTTGATACAGCAGGTGTTGCTAAGAGACGTCAGGCACGTTCTAAGTACGGTGCTAAGAGACCGAAGGATGCAAAATAAATCGGTAGATTAGTATTGTAACAGTTCGTATTTCAAGAACTAAAAAGTGCGAAAGTGGGTTATGTTTTCCGTATTATATATTTATAGAAGGAAAGATAGCAATTTCCGCACGAACACATTTCCACAATACTCAAGTACAGCAGGTAACGGTTTGCTGTATCTCTATTGAGGGGAATGTGAGTACCGTTGAATTAATTCGGATTGAAAGATCCAAAAATAATTAAGGAGGGAAGAACCGTGCCACGTAAAGGACATATTGCAAAAAGAGACGTATTAGCGGATCCAATTTACAACAATAAGATCGTTACAAAGCTTATCAACAACATCATGCTTGATGGTAAGAAGGGTGTTGCTCAGAAGATCGTTTACGGTGCTTTTGATCGTATCGCAAACGAGACTGGTAAGGAGGCTTTAGAGGTTTTCGATGCTGCTATGAATAATATCATGCCATCACTCGAAGTTAAGGCCAGACGTATCGGTGGTGCAACATACCAGGTTCCAATCGAAGTAAGACCTGACAGAAGACAGGCTTTAGCGCTTCGTTGGTTGACAACTTACTCACGTGCAAGAAGTGAGAAGACTATGGAAGAAAGACTTGCAAAAGAGCTTATGGATGCAGCAAACAATACAGGCGCATCTGTTAAGAGAAAAGAAGACATGCACAAGATGGCAGAGGCAAACAAGGCATTTGCTCATTACAGATTCTAGTTTTCGGGTGCATATATACTAAAATAAGGAGGAAAAAACCTTGGCTGGAAGAGAATATCCACTTGATAGAACAAGAAACATCGGTATCATGGCACATATTGATGCTGGTAAGACAACTCTTACAGAGAGAATTCTTTACTATACTGGTGTAAACTATAAGATTGGTGAGACTCATGATGGCGCTTCTACCATGGACTGGATGGAGCAGGAGAAAGAGCGTGGTATCACAATCACGTCTGCTGCTACAACATGTCACTGGACATTAGAGGATCATCATAAGAAGAAGCCAGGTGCTTTAGAGCATCGTATCAACATCATCGATACTCCGGGACACGTAGACTTTACTGTTGAGGTAGAGCGTTCACTTCGTGTATTGGACGGAGCTGTTGGTGTATTTGATGCAAAGGCTGGTGTTGAGCCACAGTCAGAGAACGTATGGCGTCAGGCTGACACATACAATGTTCCACGTATGGCATTCATCAATAAGATGGATAAAATGGGTGCAGACTTTTTCATGTCTGTACAGACAATCATTGACCGTCTTGGCAAGAATGCAATTCCTGTACAGATTCCAATCGGACAGGAAGATGATTTCATCGGACTGATCGATCTGTTCGAGATGGATGCATACTATTATAAGAACGATGAGGGTACAGATATCGAGATTACAGATATCCCTGCAGATTTGAAAGAGCTTGCTGATAAGTGGCATGAGAATCTGGTAGAGAAGTGTTGTGAGCTTGATGATGACCTTATGATGCAGTATCTTGAGGGTGAGGAGCCATCTATCGCTGATATGAAGGCTGCACTCCGTAAGGGTACAATCGCAAACGAGGCAGTTCCTGTATTCTGTGGTTCTGCTTACAAGAACAAGGGTGTTCAGAAGATGCTCGATGGCGTTATCGAGTACATGCCTGCTCCTACGGATATCCCTGATATCACAGGTACAGACGAAGATGGTAACGAGGTAACTCGTCCTTCATCTGATGAAGCTCCATTTGCAGCACTTGCATTTAAGATTATGACAGATCCTTTCGTAGGAAAGTTGGCATTCTTCAGAGTATATTCCGGTACATTGAACTCAGGTTCTTATGTACTGAACGCAACAAAGGGTAAGAAGGAGCGTGTAGGACGTATCGTTCAGATGCATGCAAATTCCCGTACAGAGATCGACAAGGTTTACTCTGGTGATATCGCTGCAGCAGTTGGATTCAAGGTTACAACAACCGGTGATACAATCTGTGACGAGCAGCATCCAGTAATCCTTGAGTCTATGGAATTCCCTGAGCCAGTTATTGAGCTTGCTATCGAGCCAAAGACAAAGAATGATCAGGGTAAGATGGGTGAAGCTTTGGCAAAGCTTGCTGAAGAAGATCCTACATTCCGTGCACATACAGATTCAGAGACAGGTCAGACAATCATCGCAGGTATGGGCGAGCTTCACTTGGAAGTTATCGTTGATCGTCTTCTCCGTGAGTTCAAGGTTGAGGCAAACGTTGGTGCACCTCAGGTTGCTTACAAGGAGACATTTACTAAGGCTGTTGATGTAGATAGCAAGTACGCTAAGCAGTCTGGTGGTCGTGGTCAGTATGGTCACTGTAAGGTTAAGTTCGAGCCTATGGATCCAAACGGTGAAGAGCAGTTTATTTTCGAGTCAACTGTTGTCGGTGGTGCTATTCCTAAGGAATACATCCCAGCTGTTGGTGAAGGTATCGAGGAAGCAGCAAAGGCTGGTATCCTTGGCGGATATCCGGTACTTGGTGTTAAGGCAAACGTTTATGATGGTTCTTACCATGAAGTCGATTCTTCAGAGATGGCATTCCACATCGCTGGTTCTATGGCATTCAAGGATGCTATGGCAAAGGGTGGAGCAGTGCTTCTTGAGCCTATCATGAAGGTTGAGGTTACAATGCCTGAGGAGTACCTCGGTGATGTAATCGGTAGCTTGAATGCAAAGCGTGGACAGATCCAGAGTATGGACGATATCGGTGGTGGAAAGATTGTTAAGGCATTGGTTCCACTTGCTGAGATGTTCGGTTACTCTACAGAGCTTCGTTCTTCTACACAGGGACGTGGTAACTACTCTATGTTCTTCGAGAAGTATGAGCAGTGTCCAAAGAACATTCAGGAGAAGGTTCTTGCAAACAAGAACTCTTAATTCTGCAAAGTATATATTTGTAGGACAATTTTAAAAAATTGCTTGAAAATATCGCTATATTTTAATATAATGATTTTTAGCCGAGTAAACGCCCGGAAAGGGCAAATAAATTGCCCGGAGGGGCTATATTAAGGAGGAAATTATAATGGCAAAGGAAAAGTTTAACAGATCAAAGCCACATTGTAACATTGGTACAATCGGACACGTTGACCACGGTAAAACTACTTTAACAGCTGCAATTACAAAGGTATTGGCTGCTAGAGTTGCTGGTAACACAGCTACAGATTTCGAGAACATCGATAAGGCTCCAGAAGAGAGAGAAAGAGGTATCACTATCTCTACAGCTCACGTTGAGTACGAGACAGAGAAGAGACATTACGCACACGTTGACTGTCCGGGTCATGCTGACTATGTAAAGAACATGATCACTGGTGCTGCACAGATGGATGGTGCTATCCTCGTTGTTGCTGCAACTGATGGTGTTATGGCTCAGACAAAGGAGCACATCCTTCTTTCTCGTCAGGTAGGTGTACCTTACATCGTAGTATTCCTGAACAAGTGTGATATGGTTGACGATGAGGAACTTCTTGAGCTCGTAGAGATGGAAGTTACAGAGCAGCTTGAAGAGTATGGTTTCAATGACTGCCCAATCATCAAGGGTTCTGCTCTTAAGGCTCTTGAAGATCCAATGGGTCCTTGGGGCGACAAGATCATGGAGCTTATGGATACAATTGATTCATACATTCCAGATCCACAGAGAGCTACAGATAAGGACTTCATCATGCCTGTAGAGGACGTATTCACAATCACAGGTCGTGGTACTGTTGCAACTGGTAGAGTTGAGGCTGGTGTTATTCATCTTAACGACGAAGTTGAAATCGTTGGTATCAAGCCAGAGAAGCAGAAGACAACTGTAACAGGTATCGAGATGTTCCGTAAGCTCCTTGACGAAGGTCAGGCTGGTGATAACATCGGTGCTCTTCTTCGTGGTATCAAGAGAGAGGATATCGTACGTGGACAGGTTCTTTGTAAGCCAGGTTCAATCACATGTCATACAAAGTTCACAGCTCAGGTTTACGTTCTGACAAAGGACGAGGGTGGTCGTCATACACCATTCTTCAACAACTATCGTCCACAGTTCTACTTCAGAACAACTGATGTAACTGGTGTATGTAACCTTCCAGCTGGTACAGAGATGTGCATGCCTGGTGATAACGTAGAGATGACAATCGAGCTCATCCACCCAATCGCTATGAGCCAGGGTCTTACATTCGCTATCCGTGAGGGTGGTAGAACTGTAGGTTCAGGACGTGTTGCTACAATTATTGAGTAATACTGCAACGACTTTGAGTCGAGCGTATATTTGATAAAATAATAAAGCCGAGAGTATGCTTGCATACTCTTGGCTTTTATTTTTTATCTGCATAGACATTCGACGAATGTCTATGCGCTTGTGATTGCGAAGCAATCGCAAGAGATATACGTGAGTTCTGGATATAGGGCGTGAGCCCGCGAGACAAACACGCGAAGCGTGGTTGTCATGCACGGCGGATTGTATATGCTTTACTATTGAGCAGTTTTGGGTAAAAAATTGTAAATAGGAAAAATCCCCCAATTAAATAGAAAAAAACAGAAAAACGAATGGGGACAATGATTTGAATTTGCAAAAATCACCCAATGACGGTAAAATATACAAGGAAAGAATTGGGGGAAGATGTTGAAATCTCCCCCAATTACCCAATTCCGGTCAACACAGCGGAACAGATAGGAGGTGTCAGGCAGCATGAGCAAGGCAACGACAAAGTTTGCAATCGCATTTGCGTTTAAGGAGTTATTATTAGAGAAATCGATTGATAAAATAACAATCAATGACATTACGGAAAAGTGTGGGATAAACCGTCAGACTTTTTATTATCATTTTCATGATATATATGAGTTGATTGAATGGATTTGCGAAACAGATGCAGATCATGTACTGAAACAGAATAAAACATATGATACGTGGCAGGAAGGATTTCTGGCAATATTTCATCTGCTGAAAAAGGACGAACCTTTTGTTGTCAACATCTATCATAATGCTCCGCGAGGATATATTTACCGCTATTTGTATAAAGTGACATATCAGCTGATATATGATGTACTCGAGGAAAAAGCGGAAGGTATGGTTGTGCGGGAAGAGGATAAAACATTCATTGCGGATTTTTACAAATATGGGTTTGTTGGACTGGTGTTAGAATGGATTGACAAGGGAATGAAGGAGGATCCGAAAAAGATCATAGAAAGATTGAATGCATTGATTCAGGGATCTTTCGCACATGCACTGAATAATGCAAAACTGAACAAGAGCTGATTACGACAAATCTGCTGGTTTGTCGTATATGGATGCAATGTAAGAGGATTGTCGCTTTCTATGACAGTTCTCTTTTTTTGTGCATAGTAGGAAGAAGATTTTGTGGATATACTGTGTATATGAAAACAAAGAAAAATGTCACAGTTTAAACAAAAAAGGAGTGTGTTTATTATGTATTATTCAGCAGGAACTTATGAAGCATTTGCAAGACCGGAAAAACCGGAGGGCGCTGACCGGAAATCAGCATATATCATTGGAACAGGATTAGCGGGGCTTTCTGCCGCTTTTTATCTGGTGAGAGATGGGCAGGTAAAAGGAGAGCGTATTCATCTCCTTGAGAAGCTGGATCTTGCCGGAGGCAGCTGCGATGGAAGAAAGGATGTCCGAAAAGGCTTCTACATGCGTGGCGGAAGAGAAATGGACAACCATTTTGAATGTATGTGGGATATGTTCCGGGATGTTCCTTCGATAGAGACACCGGGCGTCTCTGTTCTGGATGAGTATTATTGGTTAAACAAGCATGATCCGAATTACTCCCTTTGCAGGGCTTCTGAGAAATGCGGGCAGGATGCACATACAGATAAGAAATTTACACTTGATAAGGATTCAGCCCTGGCATTGTCAAAGTTGTTTATGACACCGGAAAAAGATTTGGAGGATAAGAAAATCAGTGAGATATTGCCGGATTCCTTCTGGGACACGAATTTCTGGCTGTACTGGCAGACCATGTTTGCATTCCAGAGATGGTCATCTGCATTGGAAATGAAACGGTATTTGTGCAGATACTGCCATCATATTGATGGACTTCCGGATTTTTCCGCACTTCGCTTTACGAAATACAATCAATACGAGAGCATGATTCTTCCGCTTGTAAAATATCTCGAAAGTCACGGTGTGTCAGTCGAGTATGGCATGGATGTCAAAAATGTTGTCATCAAAGATGATAATGGTAAAAAATCTGCTACACAGATCGTATATGAGAAGGATGGAAAACCGGGTACAATTGATTTGATCGAGGATGATCTGGTCTTTATAACAAATGGATGCTGTACAGATACTTCCTGCTATGGAGATCAGAATACAGCGCCGGATTTGAGCCGGATTAAAAATGGTGCAGGCGAATCTTGGGATTTGTGGAAGAATATTGCTGCACAGGCAAAGAATGGTGAGTATGGTAATCCGGATAAATTTTGCGACAATTTTGAAGCAACAAACTGGATGAGCGCAACTGTAGAAACCTCGGATGAAGAGATTATCCAGAAGATTATCAGCATTTGCAAGCGGGATCCGAGAGAAGGAAAGGTAACAACCGGAGGAATTGTGACAGTGAAGGATAGTACCGATAACTGGTATCTTTCGTGGACAATCAATCGCCAGCCGCAGTTTAAAGCGCAGGATAAAAATACGGTTTTGATCTGGGTATATGCACTTACAACGAATAAAGAAGGAAATTATGTAAAGAAGGCAATGCGGGATTGTACAGGTGAAGAAGTTTGCCGGGAGTGGCTGTATCACATTGGCGTGCCGACAGATCAGATTGACGATTGGGCAAAAAATCGCTGCAATACAACAACCTGCTTCATGCCATACATCAATGCGTTCTTCCAGCCAAGAAAAGAAAGCGATCGTCCGCTTGTTGTTCCGGAAGGCGCTGTTAATTTTGCATTCCTGGGACAGTTTGCAGAGACACCGAGAGATACTATTTTCACAACAGAATACTCCATCCGTACGGGTATGGAAGCAGTTTACACACTTATGAACGTAGATCGTGGTGTTCCGGAAGTGTGGGGTTCTAAGTACGATGTGCGGGAATTGCTGCGGGCCGCATATTATGCAGTTGATAAAAAGCCGATTGATGAACTTCCGCTTTCTCTCAAAGAAAAGATTGTCTTAAAGAAAGTAATAAAAGCTGTGGAAGGAACCGATCTGGAGATTTTGCTCAAGGAAAGTGGATTGCTGCGGTAGGAGAGATTATTCATTGATATAGATTTAAGCAAAATGTCTCAGATGACAATGTAAGTAAGAGCAAGGAAAGAGGAAGCATGTGTGATGTTTCCTCTTTTTGTGCAATATGCCATTGATTCTGATTATTGATTGAAGATTATAGTTGTTATGGTACAATATATTCGTAAATTCCTATTTAACATTGAAAGAGGGGGTGCAATAAGTAATGAATCAGGTAGAGGTTTTGGATAATGGTGTAGTATTGAATGGCAATTTGCTGACATTTCCACTTTCCTATGAAGATATACGTGCATTATTTGGAGAGGCTCGGATAAATGTTCAAAGTGATAATCATTTTGAATATTTCTATGATGAACTGGGAATATCGTTTGAGGGGGCAACTGCATATCTTCGGAACTTAAAAAAACAGAAGGCCTATATAGATGATGCCCATAATATCACATCTATGACGCTGTATGTTACAGGGGAAAACGTATTCGCAGAATCAAAGACAGAAAAACGGTATATTGGTGGACTAAAAGTCTTAAATCAAAATATGTCGCGCGACAGATTATATCCATATATTCTAGGCTACGGCTATAATTCAGAAATTAAGGATGAGCAGGGGAATATGGTTCGGCAGATTCATATGGATATTGTTCTGAAAATAGAAGATGAACGAAAGAGAAAAGATATTCCAGTCTATGATGGAGATCAAATTCTATTAGATGTATATATCGGATTCAGACCGGAACGTCCAAAGAGTGATGAGAACTATAATATCACTGTTCCTGATGAACCTTGTCTGATATTCGATACATTTAATTTTAAGCTCGCCGTAATACAGGAACTCATGTACAATCAGGAAGTCTTGAAGCCATATTTTGATATATACGATTATATGATTTTCAAAAAAGCACACTGGAATCTTGAAACAGATAAAAATGTACGCGCCGCGGTAAGCTTCTTTAAGGAATTGCCGATTCCGGCAAGTCTTGCAGGGCTGGTCAAAGAAATTAATATGGATGGTTCCGATGAAATCTATATGCAGATTGCACCAGAGTGGGACGGAAGAGACGAAAGATTCGATTTCAGAAAAGTAACAAAATCGGAGATGGAGCAATTCCCCAATCTGAAGAAAATGCTCATTTTCGGAAATGAACGTGACGCAGAAAGTCTTAGAAAAGTATGTGATCCGTTGGGGATTGAAGTGGAACCTATGGCGTGTACGTCTGTTTAGATTAGAAGAGATATATTTATATATTCTTGGCTTTTATTTATATTACTTGAATTAAAAGGTTAACAAATCCCCTACCCCAGCCGATAACATACATATAAAAGCTCAAAAGGAATTGAGCTCAAAAACTTCAAGGATGAAGTAATAAGGTTTTCAGAGGTATAGGGGATTACTATACCTATTTCTGTATTATTTCTTTACCCTTGTAGTGGGCTTATTTCCTATGTGAAAATGCGTAATTTATAGTTGTGATAAAAAGATCGGAGCCTGTATTATGGAAACGCAGGTGAAACAGTATAAATTGGGAGGTGAGACGATGTATACAGGAACGATTCAGAGTCAGGTCAGTCTGCAAATGCTGGATCTGAAATGGCAGAAAAAGAAACAGGATATCAACAGTAAGAAGGATACAGAGGGTATGACGCAGGATGAGATCCTGTTGGACAGTCTGGAACGACAGGCGCAGACGGAGAGGGAGCGTTCTGCGACCAGTGAGCTGTATACGAAGTTGAAAACCGGCGGAACGCTGACGGAAGAGGAAATCGCATATCTGAAAGAACATGATCCGGAAGCACTTGCAGAATATGAGAAAGCACAGACGGAGAAGAAAGCGTATGAAAATGCACTGAAAAATTGCCGGACAAAGGAAGATGTACAGCGACTTAAATTGAATCGTATGGGAAGCTTTGCGGCACAGGCAAAGGAAATCGCAAGCAATCCGTATATTCCAAAGGACAAGAAGGTAGTGCTTATGCAGCGGCTGAATAATGAAGTGTGTATGATCCGTGATGCACATCAGGCGTTTGAGAAGAGTCGGGCATATGAGGAGCTTCCGGAGGAACAAGAGCTGCGCAGGGAGGCGGCAGAGGAATCTGCAGAGAAAATGGAGCATCAAAAGGATACAGAGCAGGCAGAAACGACAGAAGATTCAAAAGTCGACAATAAAAATAAGGCAGATGCAGCGGATGAGGAAGTGGATGAACCGCAATCTGATGTAAAATCGGAAATGTCTGATGTATACGAAACGGTAGAAATTGCAAATGTAGAAACACATGCAAAAATAAAACCGCCGGAATCGCCGAAGACAGCCGGTGATGCAAGCATGGCACGCAGGCAGCAGGAGGCTGCACAGACATTTACAGAGATAACAGAGGAAATCAAACGATTTCTGCGACGCAATCACAGTGGCAGAGGAAGCTTTACAGCACAGGTATGAGGAGGAACCGATATGAACGAAGTTCATATTTAGGATCGGTTCCGACGACCAGCCGCCGAACGGATGTGAGGGGGCATTACATATTACATGAAGGGAGAGAAACAAATGGCAAATTTATATGGAGTATCTGCATATCAGCAGACGAACAGCACGTGGAACAACACCCGCACGAATAACACGAAGACAGACCGGAAGAATGCGGAGAAAACAGATGTACAGAAAACAGAGACAGACAGCGTGAAGACAACGACCTTCAACCCAGCCGATACGACAGGTTCGCTCGTGCCGACAACGAAGAACGGATATGGGACGGTAATCGGAAATGTGGAGCTGTCTGACAAAGCGAAGGACTATTACAACAAACTGAAAGCCAAGTTTGGAAATATGGATTTTATACTTGTAAGCAAGGACATGAAATCACAGGTGCAGGCAAATGCGGCGGCATATGGAAATGCGAGCAAGCAGGTTGTTCTGATCGACGATGAGAAAATTGAGAAGATGGCAACGGATGAGTCTTTCCGGAGAAAATATGAAGGAATTATTGCGATGTCACAGGCAAAGCTGCAGGAGGCAAAAAACAGTCTGACAAGCAGCGGTGCCAGTGTAAATAACTTCGGTATGTCTGTTGATGCAAATGGAAAGGCAACCTTCTTTGCAACTGTGGAAAAGGCGGCGAAAAAGAAGGCGGAAAAGAAAGCAGCAGAGAAGAAGGCTGCACAGAAGAAAGCGGAAAAGGCGAAAGATCAGAAGCTTGCTGAGAAAAAAGCAGCAGAAAAGAAGGCCGATGAGAAGCGCGCGGAAGAATCCAAAAATGAGGAAACAACGATTGCAGATGAGAAGGAATACGTGCAGATCACAGCCGGTTCAATGGAAGAGCTGATTGACAAAGTTTCTTCTTATGCATATGAGAACTCCGAGCGAAATGTACTCACAGAAAGCGAAAAGAGCGTTGGACAGAAATTTGATTTTCGGGGATAGAGGTGACCGGTATGAAGATTGAAGATGCGAGAGTACGGTACAACGTACAGATCAAAACCTACTACTCGAAGCAGAAGGAATTGTATGCGCAGAAACAGAAACTCGAAGAGAAGATAAAGACGACCGAGAATGGCGCAGAGGTTTACAAGGATGAGTCGGCGATTCTTGAGCTGCAATACAGTGCTGTCGATGAGAAGAGACAGGAATATCAGGATTATATGGACAAACTGATGGAACAGTGGCGCATGATCTCGGACAAGATAGCAAGCAAACAGCAGTCGGGTGCTATGGCAGATCAGGCAAAAGAAATGAACAAGATCATGCTTGTTGCAAGGCGCATTATGCATGGGGACAAGGTTCCGGCGAAAGATGAGAAAAAGCTGATGGAATACGATCCGAAGCTTTATATGATGGCAAAAAATGCAGCGGCGATGCTGGAGATGCGAAAACGCAAAGAACACAAATCGCTGTGGGAGGATGAAGAAGAAAAGGAGCAGATAAGCGCAACCGAAGAAGCAAATAATACGGAAGCATTTGCAGATGGACCAGAGGTTGTGGATGTAGAAACTACAATCAGCAATGCCGCCGGGGAGCTTGATGTATCCGGAGAATAAGAGATACATTTATGATGTCAGTGTAAGTAGTTACAGATATAGATGCAGAAAGGGCTTCCCCAAAAGTGGGAAGTCTTTTTTGTTGACAAGATCATATGACTATCGTAGTGTACATAAAAAGAAGCGTCCCCAAGGAGGAGTACAATGGGAAAACGATGGAGCAAATTGCAGAGCAGACTTTATAATCTGATGGATGAAAAAGCGGAATTTCAGATTCATTGCGCTTTGTATGAGATGAATTCAAATGATGGGTATCATGGGAATAAATTGCCGTGGTATTTTATAACGATAGGCAAGGATATGGTGTTCGATTATCCGAAACAGTTTGATGCGACGTTAAAATATGGGTGGAATTCATATCCGTGGGATTGCGTTAATCGGGGATGTTGTTTGATTTGACAAACTAATATTACGGCTGTAATATATAAATATTACAAATGTAGTATTAGGAGGAAAACAGATGAAAAAACAACACTTGATAGCTATGGTGATAAGTATGATATTCCTTTTGACAGGGTGTTTGCACAACAACGGAAAGGGAAATATCAGAATTGAAAGCGAAGAGGAGCAGACTGGTATTTTAGATGAAGGGACTCTGGATCAGTGCTTGCGTGTCTATCAATCCATTTATGATGATGCTGGCAATGATATAACGGATGTTCAAAAACAAACACAGATTGTGCAGGGGATTGGCTCACTTGGATATGTTGCTATTGATGTGGAAAATAAAGTCGATATGGCATGTGCAGAACAATTGCAGGCGTTTATTCAGAGTAAAAAACAGACAAAGGATGCAGACTGTATTATATTTCGTATTGCAGTGGATCAGAAGTTTTGGGTATATCGTCTTTTGTCACGTGGGGAAAAAGTGACTATTGAGCAACAGTGTATACAATATCATAATCAACAAATGGAGATTTCAGATTTGCAGGAGTATGATGCAACGGAGTTTTGTTATACGCAGGAGGGATATTTATTTATAGAAGGGTATTGGGTTTCGAATCAGATGTCGGCGTTGCTTGCGGCACCGGAAGCGGAACATATTGCGTTTCGCGTGGAAGCATTAGATGCGGCGTATAAGGCAATGAATGAAGCTTATATAGAACCTATTTCGTATAGTTTGAATAATGTATTCCTTGTAGATTGGGACGCTGAACATTGGGGACAGCTGGATTTCTATGATATCTTTGTCAAATTTTATCAGGAATGTTATCAGAAAGAATGTCCATACAAAAGGAGCGAGGATTTGTCGGTTGGAATGGAATATCAGATTCCACAGGATGAATTCGAAAATGTAATAAGGAAACATTTTCCGATTGAGGTTGATACATTGCGCAAACTGCTTCGGTATAATTCGGACACACAAACATATCTTTTCCGACCACGGAGTATGGATGAGATAGATTATGCGGAAATTCCGTATTCCGAGGTTGTCGGTTGTGTGCAAAATGCAGATGGTTCAATGACACTTACAGTAAATGCGGTTTTTCCTTTGAAAAATACTTCCCGGTTATTTGCACATATGGTAACAGTAAAAAATGAAAATGGTACAATTCATTATTTGCAAAATCGCATAATAAATAATTCCGAGGGAGAACATTGGTGGCATAGTGATCGTTATACGGATGAGGAATGGCAGGAACGGTATGGGATTTCGGATGAAAACAATATATTTCCAAAGCCGGAAACAGAATTGCTGACGAATGAGGAAAAAGAGCAGATAGATGCATCAATCATGGAGCATGCAGAAAGCATCTGGGATGTGTATGAACACGTAGAACTTGAAGATGGATTATTTTATACATCGAATATAAAGAATTTTACGGACGAACAGAGAAGTGAGGTGGTAAGCAGACTGGCAAACTCTGGAGTCGTGGCGGTAACTGATGGCGAAGATATGAGAAATGGTGATTTGCTGGTCGCATTTTATGAGTCGGTTCAGGAGGGCGTAGATGCAGATGTAACTGTATATAGTGTGTTGGAGGATGGGCTGCTGACAGGAATTACATTTGTACATCGTAATGGGCAATTACAAACGTATTATGTTGGTATTCGACCAGATGAAAACAAGAGACCGTCGATGATCGGAAGAAATGCATATGATGTCAAATTTATCAATTATACAGAGAAGGGATATTTTATCTATGCTTACAAATATATTCCCGTACATGCGAGTCTGTGTAATTATTGGCGTGTAAAACCACTTTCCGATACGTGTAAGGCATTGACGGAGAAATATGTATCCGGTTTGGATTATCAAAAATACAATTTGCTTTTGATAGATTGGAACACAGAGACGGCAAGTGATATTCTGATGGATGGAATTTTTGAGGATTTATATCATATTGCATATGGCGAGCCATATAGAGAATCTACAGATTGCATTCCGGGCGACCTGTTTGAACGGATTATGACAACATATCTTCCGGTTACCATAGAACAGCTCCGAAATGCATATACCTATGATGCGGAAAAACATGTGTATTATCAGGATATTGTGTACAATTATCCATATTCACCTTTTGGAGAAGTGGTTGATTATCAATATAATGCAGATGGAACTTTAAGCCTGTATGTAGATGGTGTCTGGCCAGATAAAAATTCTGATTGTGCATTTGTGAATAAGCTGGTTGTACAGACTTTTTCGGATGGAACATTTCGAATCTTATCCAATCACGTAGAGGAAAAGGAGCTGGAGCTTCCTACGATTCGTCCCAGAGATGAAGCATCGACAGAATCGCCAATGTGAGTGTAGATGCGGTTTTACCGTTCGCGTAGTCAGAAGCCTGTATATTGGTTGCAAAGATGTAAGTGTTTGTATCCGAAATCACATATCCGATAAACCATCCGTTCGTATCTTTCTCATCTATCCGTCCGGTTCCGGTTTTTCCATATAGTTTTCCATGTGTAGATGAGGTTATGTAAAGGGAGTTCTTGACGGCATTCATCTGGTCGGTGGAAAAAGGAAGTTCGTTTTTATATAGTCTGGTCAGCAGGAGCACCTGCTCGACTGGAGAAATCTTCAGAGAAGTTTCCATTCCAAATATACTAGATGTATCTTGGGGTGACTGGTTTCCATATTGTAACAGGCGCAGATAATTGCTTTGCATTTCTGTACTGAGACTGGACAGGATTGTGTCGAAGTACCAGTTGACAGAGTATTTCATTGCGGAGGAGAGTGTTTGATCCGCTTCCCAGATGGAAAAAGGATATGAATCATGATTCCACTCTAATTTGGAATTATCAATCGTGATGATTTGCTGATCAAGACCGAACAGGGCACAGTACGGTTTATAGGTGGAATTTGGAGCAATACGCGTGACTGCCTGATCCAGATTGTATATGCTCCATGTGTCTTCGGCAATATCATACAAAACAAAACTTCCAGAGTATGACTGATACTGATCAGATAAATCAAGTGAAGTTATGGAGACGGATTTTGTATCCCACTGGTAATGGAGTGAGTCAGAAGCATGAACGGACAGCCAGGGAGTACCATACAGGATTACAAGAAGTGACAGCAGAAAGGATAAAATGCTGCGCAGTTTCTTCTGAATAGTCAGAGGCTGGTGCTGTTTGATGTTCAAAATCCGACGCTTCATCTGCTTGGCATTTTCACTCAAATTATTTAGCAGGGAAAGGGGCGTGTTAGTTTGCTTATCAACAAAATGGAGCAGGGTTACGCCATATGAAATCTGTTCGTTCGCACCAAGTAACCGTAAGACGGAGGTGTCACAAGCAAGTTCACGCTCCGTATAAAATTCCTTTGTGATAAGCCAAATGAGTGGATGAAACCAATATAAGATTCGTATGATATTCATACAGTAATTGAAAATGGCATCTTTATAATAACAGTGCATAAGCTCGTGCAATAATATATATCGGATTTCTTGTTCTTCAAAGTTGGAGATGCAGTGTAATGGCAGAAAGATGGCAGGACGTAGAATTCCTGTGGAGACAGATGTGTCGATTATGGATGAAGAATACAGTGGGATGGATTTGCGAAGCTGTAATTCGGAAAGACATGTCATATAGATGGCGTGTATGCGTTTGTCCTGCATGAGGTTTGCTGTGCGGCGCATATGGTGCAGTAATACAAGGGAACGCACAAAAGAAAATAGCATAACGAACATGCCGATTCCCCAGATCACACAAAAAATGGTAGAAATATAGGCTGGAAACCGTGTACGCATGGAGATTGCGTAATCATAGATTTGATTTGTGGATGAGGATGTATATTCCGAAGTATTTGTGGTATGGACTGTGTGGCTAAAATGTGCAAGGGGGTGGAACAGATCCTGCATTTTCGTTGATAATGTAGAAAATGAAACTGGCAGAAACGGAACAAGCAGTGAAATCGTAAATGGAATCCAAAGATTAAACTGCATGCGGGGAGTGAGACAATGTTTAAATATTCTTTTCATACATAAAAGTATAAGAACGAAAAGACCGATTGTTATATTGCATAATACGAAGTGAATAAAAAAATTATCCATAGAGATTACTCCTTGTTTTCTTGTTCCAGTAGTGATTTCAGTTCATCGATTTCTGCCTTTGATAAATTTCGATGATCCAAAAAGGTTGAGACCATAGAGGAAAGATTCCCGTTGAAAAATTTGTCCAAGAAAGACTTGCTTTGCTGACTGATATAGTCCTCTTCCTTTAACAGTGGCGTATAGACAAAGACACGTCCCTGCTTCTCATAGGTAATAATATTTTTTGTTGCCAACCGTTTAATTAAGGTCTGGATTGTACGTGGATTCCAGTTAGTTGTCTGCAATAGCTGTTCTGTAATCTCATTTGTGCTAATTGGATAATTATGCCATATTATTTGCATAACTTCGTATTCTGCTTCTGTAATCTGTGGCATTTTTTTCATGATAAAGCTCCTAAATCCTACAAGTGTAATAATATCATTATTATAATGAAGAGGGGAAGTCTTGTCAATTTTTCTTTTATTTTATATACTTGAATGGTCGGGAATGTAGCTTCTGTCACAAGGAGGAAAAGCAATGATTGAAATACACGAAGCAAAAGAGGCAGATGCAGCCGGGCTGCTTGCCGTCTATGCGCCATATGTGGAGCATACCGCGATTACATTTGAGTACGAAGTGCCGACACTGGAGGAGTTCACAGAGCGGATCCGGCAGACGAAAACAAAGTATCCATATCTTGTTGCCAAACGGGATGGAAAGGTGCTTGGGTATGCGTATGCCGGGCAGTTTCATGCCAGAGAAGCGTATGCATGGGCGGTTGAGACATCCATCTATGTAGATGAAAGCTGCAAGCATATGGGAATCGGTGGAAAGCTGCATGCGGCACTGGAAGAAGCATTGAAGGAACAGGGATTTTTGAACATGAACGCCTGTATCGCCTATGCACCGAACGAGGACGAATACCTGACGAACAACAGTGTGGAATTCCATGCACACCTTGGCTATCGCATGGTCGGACAGTTCTATCAGTGCGGGTATAAATTTGGACGATGGTATGATATGGTCTGGATGGAGAAGCTGATTGGAGAGCATGGAGCGAATCCGAAAAGACCATTTTAATAAAATGTGAATTGACACAGCCGTACGGCTTATATTATACTAACAACAGTAAAATTAAGTCGAACGGCTTATTTTTATAAAAGAATTTTAAAATTATGTCGTACGGCAAAGAGGAATGATAAATATGAAGATAAGAAGTGTAGAAGAATTAGGCGAAGCGATTCGTACGCGAAGAAAAGAACTGCATTATACACAGGCGTTTCTTGCAGAATTTACGGGGTTCAGTGTCAGCTTTATTTCAGATGTTGAACGTGGGAAAGCGACGGCGGAGATAGGAAAGACATTACAGCTTCTGATGATATTGGGATTGGATCTGTCGGTGGAAAGGAGAGCATGAGTTGCGGAAATTAGAGGTATACATAGAAGAAGATGGGGATTTTGTGCTGGCTGGACAGATACAGGGTGAAACTTGGGAAGATGCAAGATTTATATATGAGAAGTCTTATCTGGAAAATCAAAGTCATCAACCGATTTCAATTAGTTTGCCCTTTCAGGAAGATGCTTTTTCGCCTTTTGAGACACGATGCTATTTTGAAGGGTTACTGCCAGAAGGATATACGAGAAGGTGTGTGGCAGGATGGATGCATGTTGCAGAGGAAGATTATTTGTCTGTGCTTGCGGGACTTGGAAATGAGTGTCTGGGTGCTGTTCGGATTTGTGAGCCGGGTGCAGGTGGATGTAGTCCGTCGTATAAAAAAATATCAAGGGAAGAATTGCTGGAATTTGCCAAAGAAGGGGCTTCAAAATCAGCCCAGTTTCTGGCAAAGGCACATCTATCATTGACTGGTGCGTCCGGAAAAACAGGTTTATATTATGATAACAAAGATGGATGGTATATGCCGTTTGGGACGGCACCAAGTACACATATTGTAAAGCAAAGCCATGTTCGGCTGAGCGGAATCGTTGCAAATGAACAACTATGTCTGCGTACAGCAAAGATATTGGGAATAGATGTACCGGAAAGTTTCATTATATCAGTTGGAACAGGAGAGCATATATTGTTTGCGACAAAACGTTTTGACCGGCTGATGCAGGAAGATAGCCGGGTGATAGATGGTAAAAAAGTTCCGTTCCGGTTGCAACAGGAAGATTTTGCACAGGCACTCGGTGTTCCGGCTTCTCAGAAATATGAGAAGATAGGGGACTCGTATTTAAAGCGTGTGTTTACATTATTAAGGCAGTATTCAGACAATCCGGTGGAAGATCAATTGAAATTATGGGATATATGTATCTTTAATTATTTAATTGGAAACACGGACAATCATATTAAGAATATTGGATTACTGTATGGTAAGGATCGAAGGACAATCCGGCTTGCTCCGGCATATGACATTGTCTCAACGATGATTTACGAAGAGAGTACAGAACAAATGGCAATGGCAATTGATGGAGAACTGGATATTCGCAAGATTACAAAAGAATCATTTCGCGCAGAGGCAAGGCATATTGGACTCGGAGAGAGAATCGCAATGCGGAGGTTTGAACAAATGCAGAACTCTTTTGAACGTGCACTTGCACAGGCGAAGGAAGAAATACAGGATGCGGGATATCCGGGCGTTGCGGGTATCTATGAGAAGATTTTGAGGAAAAACCAACCAAATCACCACTTAAATCGTCAATAAGATGAAGGGCTATACAAAACTTATAGGCGAGAAAGGAAACATACATATGGAAAATATTCCGGATCAGGAAGAAGTCGAATATCCAATCAAAGAAGATCTCTGGAACACGGAGAGCAATATTGTACGCTACACAGTGAAAAATAATCTACATAAGAATGGATGGATGATGACCGGGAGACGGAGACGACATGGTATCTGGATGCTGACGATGAAATGACGATATGCATGAACAATCCCGATCGCCTTATTGGGAGCACGGAAAGCTATGGGGAATATATCAATGATAATGTGTATGGCGTCGCCCATAATAATTCAATAAAAGAGATTTTAGATCCAACCATGAAGCAGTACGACACGCAGATTGTGATGAGAGATATAAATGATTAGAAAGGCGGCTCCGGCAACATCTGACGGTAAGAAAAGTTGTGCATTATCTCAAATCAATAATCTATTAAAAAACAAAAAAATGAATTTAATGCAATACCAAGATGAAATGCATCAATTTAACCTTGAATTTGTTTGACATACATTTGATGATTATGGTAAATTTACCATAAGTAACTAGAGTTTGTTGTAAGCGGGAGAGGTACAATCTATGGAGAAACGAATTCGGGCGTTAAAAGCGATTATATTAGTGGTTGTGATGGTTGTAGAATTGTTTGGCGTGGATGCCGTGCGTGTAGTTGCGGAAACAATTAATGTTACGGAGGATACGACAGTTTCAAAGGAAGACAATCGTGACTATGTTGTGACTGGTTGCACGCTGACTGTTTCATCTACCGGAAATATCACCGGAACGGTGTTTGGATCTGGTGGAACGATTGTCAATCAGGGATTCATCAGTAAAATTGACGGAAACATAAAAGTTGATAATCAGGCGGGAGCCAGCATCCAGGATCTTCAAAGTTCAGTCGACATTACAAATGCCGGATATATTACATCCGCGACATATAGTTCGACATATACTTTGACAAATAGTGGAACGATAGATACCCTGAATGTTCAAAATCCTGGATATTCTGGCAGCACTGCGACAGTCAACATGAATGCAGGAACGATTTCTTCTTTGAATGTAACAAATTATTCGGGGATGAATCCGGTCATTAACTATGCAGGAGGAACGATTACATCCCTGATTGCCGAAGGAACGAATGGTGCAGATCTTGTCGTATCCGGAAGCCATGAGATAAGTCAGCTAAAGGGCACCGTAAATGTATCGGGCAGCGGTATGCTTACGGTATCAGGGGCATTACAGCTGGAAAAAGGCTATACAGGAGAAAAACTGGGGGTTACAAAGGATACAGCTTTAACTGTAAAGGATGGTTATACTGTACAGGTAAATTATAAGGATCATGTGTACAGTATTTCGTCTGCAACAGAACAGAAAATAAACGGGAATATACATGCGATATTCCGTAGAAATGCATTTATAGAAAGCGCCGGCCCATGCAGGCTGCCGGCATCTCCGTTTACCCGTGTGGAGGCGGATGATAAAGCCTGTGCAAAGATATTTCTGTTCAGAGCAATCGATGTAATGCTCCATTTGGCAATCCAGGAAGCCAGATAGCCGATGCCCCAGCAGACAGAACGCGACAGAATGATTTTAAAACCGGTTTTTGCATCGCATAACCGGTTATTTTTCTGCATCAGGACAAGTAACAATGCAAGCGGAAAAAGGAGTGTAATTGTCTCGGTTGACAAGAAATCAAAATATGCGGTGATATTTCCGACAAGCAGGAAGAATAGTCCGGATACCTCCTGTTTCTTCTGATAGAGCAATATTGTAAGGATGCCTGCTATAAGCATGATTAGAAAGCACCAGATGTATTCGAGACTCATAGGAATAAACCAGAACGATACTGACAAAAGCGCAACAGACATAGCCAGGGCACAGATTGTGTGTCCGGATTTCGTCAGCTGCGTAAATAAAACAATAAATAGTACTGCCAGTATAATGGCAAAAAAGATATAGATCTGCCGGATGTTTAATATCGTTAGCAATGGACGTATGAAAATAGTTGAACCATGCCAATACCGGAAATAATCGTAGGTAGGTGTTACGTTGGAGGTTACTGCTGTATAGAGATTCTCATTTTCGTTGTGCGTTTCTGTATAATAATAAGAAGCGGTAAGCGGCGAGGTAACCGGATGAGCCGAATCAAAGTGATATAGGATATTCAGAAGGATCGCATCCGCATAGTGGTCGATGTTAGAGGCAGGATCCTGTTTTACTACACGGTAAAAGACCGGCTTTTCCAGTAGATATTCCGCCGACTCCTGCGTGTGTTTCCGGATGGCAGAACGCGGAATCAGGGAAACAGCGGAAAGTAAAAAAACTTCCAGAAACGTGAGAACAAGAAAAGAAACGATTCCGATGAGAATCGTTCTGCATAATTTCTTGTGAGATTTCAAACTGTTGTTTTGCTTGAAAGAATGTTTCATATCGCCTCTCCGTGAACTTTGATCGGTATGTGTCAAATGGTTGTGATTGGTGCCTGTTAGCAGATGGGGAGATGCATGGCAGGAAGCGCCTTGTTCAGGTCATCCACCGGCGTCAGAAGACAGGCACAAAACCCTTCGAGTGGCTGAAAACAGCGCACAAAAATCTCTTTGTTTATTTCCGGGCTATAATCGCGGATGTAACGGCTGCTGCCATTGACTGCGACATCGGTATATGCAACCAGCCATTTTTTGTCAGCATTTGGAAATACTGAGAAGAAAGAATGATTCATCATTTCTTCGATAGTTTTTCCTTCGATAACTGCCATCTCGTTGTTACAATAACGGAATACAAAATCAATCCCATGCCCGTCATTGTTAAATATAAGTTCAATAACACAGAAGGCAATCGGCATATTGTCCAGAATCGAAAAACGGTTTCGGATATCGACCACTGTCTCGATGCTGTCCGCAATGCTTTGGTGTAAGGTCGCATTCAGTTTTTTGTGGGCAGCGGCCGTGCGTTTCCTTCCCTGAAATTCGGCACCATCGAGCATATGATAGATGCCATCCGCAATATAATTAATCTGATTTTTGGCAACGACAATCCCTTTGTTTACACAGATAAAATCATGCAGTTCCAATGATTCAAAAAAGTCTTTGATTGTTATATAAGTAAGGAATGTCTGATTATCCATCGTGTGAATACACGTTTTACCATCAACACGTGTCAGATATTTGATATCTTCAATCTGAATATGGTTTTTCTTGAAATATTTTAATATTTTGCTGTCCATTGCAAAACTCCTCAAATTACTTTAATATCTATGATGTGAGTTTAGCAAAGAAAAATGTAGAAGTCAACGAAAGACCCATAAAACGATGGATTTCAAGAAATTTTGAAAAAACCCAACCGAAGGTGCGCATATAACGTCTATATAGTATAATAAGGAAGAAAGGAATAAACATATGGAACAAATTCAGAAATTGATAACCCGTGTTATAAACGGAGACACGCAGGCGTTTGAGGAGATTTATCAGGCAACATACCGGCAGGTGTATTATACGGCGTTCAGCTTTTTGAAGAACGAACAAAATACGCTGGATGTGATGCAGGATACATACATCACGGCACTCACGCATCTGCAACAGCTTGAAAACCCGGAGCGGATTGTGGCATGGTTAAACCAGATTGCCGTGAACAAATGCAAGGATTTTCTGATGAAGAAGATCCCGGAGCCGATAGAAGAAAACAGCATCGATACAGAATTGCTGGAGGAAAATGACAATTTCCTGCCGGAAAGCTATGTGCTGAATGCCGAAAAACGAAAGATCATTTTGACGATTATGCAGGAAGAACTGTCAGCAGTGCAGTACCAGACGATTATTTTATATTATTTTGACGGGATGAGCGTACCGGAGATTGCAGCATGCATGGAATGCCCGGAGGGGACAGTCAAATACCGGCTGTTAACTGCGCGGGGGAAAATCCGGAACGGTGTGCAGGATTATGAGGATACAAGCGGAATCAAGCTGTATTCATCTGGAAGTGTGGCATTGCTTACTGCAATTTTTGTTGCAGAATCACAGTCACTTGTGATTCCGAACGTGCTTGCCAATATATTTGCCGGGGCAGCGGGACTTGCGGGTACAGCGGCAGGGGTAGCAGGTGCTGTTGCATCGACGAGTACCGCATCGGCAATCGGTGGAAGTGCATCGGGAGCGGCTACGGGGACTGCCACTGGTACAGGAACAGCAGTTGCAGGCGCGAAGGCAGCGGGTGTAGCAGGAAAAGCAGGAATAAAAGGCCTCTTTCAGACGTTAAAGGCAAAGGTGATTGCAGGTGTGACAGCGGCTGCACTTGTTGCCGGAGGTGTGACAGCCGGTATCCTTACACACAACAAAAAACCGGATACAGGCAACCATTACCGTCCGGTAGAGATAACCGTCTGCGATGATGAGTATATAACATTGACAATCAAACGTGTATATGAACAGGGCTATGTTCCAAGCGAGGAAGAAATGCCGATGTATCAGTTGGATCCGGAAGCATGGACGGGGGAAGACTGTCTCATTTATTATACGGTGACAAATAAGACGGATAAACTGGTTTATTATGACCTGCAAATCCGGAGTGTAAACGATGAATGTATGGATTATGACTGGGAAGCAACAAACTGGTGGTACTTAGATCCGGGACGGGAAAATATGGAAATCTGTGCAAATAACTGCAATGGAATCATGCCATACAAGGCAGGCAGAGATCCGATGACCCGGGCAAAAATCGAGCTCGCGGTCTATACCGAAGGAGAACTGGCAGAGCCGATCCTGCAGGATCATAGCGTGCAGGAGATTGATTTTACAGAGGATAAAGAGACGCAGGCGAAGGCTTATACACGGACACCGGCGGAAACGGATCAGGTACTTGTTGACAACGACGAATTGCGTATTACTTATATAGGAGCCGAAGTGCATAATGCACCGGAGAGAAGCTCATTTAATGCTTATCCAATCTTTTATGTGGAAAATAAGACTGATCATGATCTGCTTGTGACAATGAATGGAACATATGCACATTATATAGGCGAATTTGCTTTGTTTGCGGGATGCAGCGGATATATGACAAGAACGAATATAAATGATTGGGATATATCGGATTCAGATGATACAGGAGCGGAGTATCAGGAATTTGCGCAAATGTATCAGGACAAGGCATCATTTGATGTAACGTTTGAAGTATATGATTATACGGCAAGTGGCATTGATTATATTGCTGGTGATATGTATTCGGCAAAGACCGGGCATACAGCCAATCTGCAGGATGCCTTGGCAGCTTCGAAAAAAGAATATCCGGCGAGCTTTGTGCTTGCGGATTATTCAACGCAGCAATAAAGCTACCGGAATAATGAAATAGGTGTAAAATGTCAATATGATGATTTAAAACTGAGACGATACAACAAAATAAAACATTTTTTGAAAATTAAAGAAAAATGAGAGAGAAAATATGGACAAAAATCAAAAATAAGTGAACGGAAGAGTCAGCAGGAGAAAAAAACAGAAGGAAAATAAAAGAGAAGATGTAGAATTATCTCTTGCTATATTGTTGAAAAGTGTATAAAATACAAAATATCAAAATACTAAACCAAAAAGGATATATGGAAGATTATGAAGAAAGTTGTAAAATTCGGTGGTAGTTCATTGGCAAGTGCGGAACAGTTCAAGAAGGTTGGGGCGATCATTTCAGCTGATGAGAGTCGCGTCTATGTTGTTCCATCTGCACCGGGGAAGAGATTTCCGGAAGATACGAAGGTAACAGATATGCTTCTCCATGTGTATGAGACAGCAAAAGCAGGGGAAGATATTACGGAAGAGATGAAGGCAATCAAGGCAAGATATGATGAGATTATCACAGGGCTTGCGCTGAAAGATTTCTCGCTGGATAAGGATTTTGAAGAGATCACAAAGAAGCTGGTCGAGAATCCACAGGTTGATTATGCAGCGTCCAGAGGAGAATTTTTGAATGGTAAGATTATGGCTGCATATCTTGGTGTTGAATTTATTGATGCCGCAGAGGTGATTTTCTTCAATGCAGAAGGAAATCTCAACAGCTATAAGACAGAGAAGGTTCTTAGTGAGAGACTGTCGAAGGCACCACGTGCAGTTGTTCCCGGATTTTACGGACTTGGCAAAGATGGGAATGTCAAGACATTTTCCCGTGGCGGTTCGGATGTGACAGGATCTATCGTTGCACAGGCAAGTCAGGCAGATGTGTACGAGAACTGGACAGATGTGTCCGGTTTCCTTGTAGCAGACCCACGTATCGTTCCGAATCCAAAGCCGATTAAATATATTACTTACAGAGAGCTTCGTGAGCTTTCTTATATGGGAGCATCGGTTCTGCACGAAGATGCGATTTTCCCTGTCCGTAACTGTGGTATACCGATCAATATCCGGAATACAAATGTACCGGAAGATCCGGGTACATGGATTGTTGAGAGCACATGCCAGAAGCAGGATTATGTTGTGACAGGTATCGCAGGTAAGAAGGATTTCTGTACGATATTTATCTCCAAGGCAATGATGAATTCCGAGATAGGCTTTGGAAGAAAAGTACTTCAGGCTTTTGAAGAAAATGAGATTTCGTTTGAGCATATGCCATCCGGTATCGATACTATGACGATTGTTGTTCATGAGGATGAATTCATGCACAAGGAGCAGCGGGTGGTATCTGCAATCCATCGTCTGGCAAAGCCGGATTCAGTTGAGATTGAGTCAGGACTTGCGCTGATTGCAGTCGTTGGACGTGGTATGAAGTCCGCAAGTGGTACTGCTGGTAAGTTATTCAGTGCACTTGCCAAGGATGGAATCAACATCAAGATGATCGATCAGGGTTCTTCTGAGCTGAATATTATTATCGGTGTCAGAAACAAAGACTTTGAGCCGGCAATCAGGGCAATTTATGATACATTTATTGTAGATAAAAAGAAGAACTAATTCTATAAATGCAATTCATTGGGCCGGTAGGCGGATGATATTGGTTATAAGTCGGGCAGGAGGTATTCTGCCCGATTTTTTCATGGTTTTCTGTCAGGAGACAGCGCCGGATTATGTAAACAGAGGGACATCCAGATATAGACGGTTCTTTTTATTTATGGTACAGTTTATACAGCATATAAATCGGGAGACAAAAGATATGACAGAGCTACAGCGAAGATTGTTTGAATTGCAGGATAAAAAGTATCAGGCGTTTCACTCGAAATTGATACCGAATATTGAACCGGCACATGTGATCGGAATCCGGACACCGGTGTTGCGGAACTTTGCGAAGGCGTTTGCGAAAGAGGATGGTGCGGAAGCATTTTTGCAGGAGCTGCCACATACCTACTATGAAGAAAATAATCTGCACATGATGCTGATCGGTGGCATCAGGGACTATGCTCAGTGTTTATATGAGGTAAAGCGCATGCTGCCATACGTTGACAACTGGGCGACATGTGATTTCCCGGTTCCGAAATGTTTTGCGAAGCATAAGGAGGAACTGCTTCCGGAGATCCGGACATTTCTTGCATCCGGGGAGACCTACACGATCCGCTATGGCATAGGGCTTTTGATGCGGTTATACTTAGATGCGGATTTTAAGCCGGAATATCCGGCGATGGTTGCGGCGGTCACATCGGAAGAATATTATGTGAATATGATGATCGCGTGGTATTTTGCTACCGCACTTGCCAAGCAGTGGGAGACGTGCATCCCATATATTGAAGAGCGGAGATTATCGCTGTGGGTGCACAGAAAGACGATTCAGAAGGCGGTGGAGAGCTACCGGATCACGGATGAGCAAAAGGCGTACTTGAAGACATTCCGGTAAGAGTGTACTATAATAAAAAGAATGGAGGCAGGGAAGATGCAGACAAGAGAAGAAGCCTTAGCGTTTGCGCTTTCCTTTCCGGACACATATCAGGATGCCCCGTTTCATGATGATAACTGGCAGCTGGTACGTGTGAAGGGCAGCAGGAAAGCGTTTTTGTGGACATATGAACGGAATGGTTACATGAATCTGAATGTCAAGGTAGACCCGGAGTGGCGTGATTACTGGCGGGATGCCTTCGAGTCGGTTGTGCCGGGGTGGCATCAGAACCGGGAGCATTGGAATACGATTATCTTAGATGGAGGTGTGCCGGATGATGCGGTGCGGGAAATGATTGCAGAGAGTTACCGGCTTGTTACCGACAGTCCGTCGAAGCGGATCTATGAGGCAGTGAAGAAGATTCCGCGTGGAAAGGTGGCAACATACGGACAGGTCGCAGAACTTGCCGGAGATAAGAAGATGGCGCGTGCGGTTGGAAATGTACTGCACAGGAACCCGGATCCGGAGCATATCCCATGCTATCGTGTGGTGAATGCGAAGGGCGAGCTTGCCGGAGCGTTCGCATTTGGCGGTGCGAATGTACAGGAGCAACTGCTTGCGGCAGATGGGATTTTGGTTGTGGATGGACGCGTGGATCTTGAGAAGTATGGAATGAAACTACCGGAGAATCAGAACGAAGAATAGGAGTTTGAGGGGGCAATACCAAGAAAGGAGTGGAACAGTTTGAAGAATAAGATAAAGAAGATAGCAGTGGCGCTTTTGGCATTTACTGTCGGCTGCGCATGTCTGACCGGCTGTAATGTGCGGCAGGATACAATCCGGTTTGGCGCGGCAGGTGTCGGTGGCGGATATTATGCATTTGCGACTGCATATACACAGCTTGCAAATGCAGAGGATGCGGAAATGAAATTCAACATAAAATCAACGGCCGGGTCGATGGCAAACCTGCGGCTGCTGTCCGAGGGATATGTAGACGTGGCAATTGCACAGGCCGATCTTGCCACAGCCGCGTATTATGGAACGGATGAAAAAGGGGAATCCTATCAGGGATACCGCGTACTGGCAGGCCTATATACCGAGGCGTGCCAGATCGTTGTGCGCAAGGATTCCGGAATCAAAAGCTTAGATGATCTGCAGGGAAAGACGGTAAGTATCGGTGAAACAGAGTCCGGAACTGAGCGGAATGCATTGCAGATTTTACAGGTGAGCGGACTTGCTTCGCCGATTACAGAGACGGTTAATCTGACATATATTGAGGCAGCAGAGAAGCTCAAAAGCGGCGAGATTGACGCGATGTTTTATACAGGCGGTGTGCAGACCAATGTGATTGCGGAGCTTGCAGATAGCTGTGAAATTGCGCTTATTCCGGTCGATGCGAAGACCGTGGATAAGCTGAAGCTTGCATATTCATCGTATGAAACGTGTGAGATTCCGGCGAACACTTACAATGGACAGACAGAGCAGGTTGCAACGGTCGGCGTCAAGGCACTGCTGCTTGCGAGTGAGAAGATGTCCGATGAGACAGCCGAAGAACTTACAAGGCAGCTTTTTGCGCATGCAACAGAGATCGAGTATGCAACTTCATTAAAGGAAATAGCGGATGTAAATGCGGCTGTGGATGGTGTGCAGATTCCGTTCCATCCGGGGGCAAAAGCATATTATGCATCACAGGGCATCTCGGTAGATGCACAGGAAAATTAACAGATAGGAGAACCATTTTACATGGAAATACAAATTGATATGTATCAGACATTGTCACTTTCGGTTGTGGTGCTGATGCTAGGACAATTCTTGAAACAGAAAATAAATTTCCTGGAAAAATTCTGTATTCCATCTCCGGTGGTCGGCGGATTGATCTTCTCGGTACTGACTTGTATTTTATATAGCACAGGGGTGGTGGAATTTACATTTGATGATACGCTACGGGAAGTCTGTATGGTATTCTTCTTTACATCGGTGGGATTCCAGGCGAATCTGAAGGTGCTAAAGAGTGGAGGAAAGGCACTTGCTATCTTCCTTGGATTAGTCATTGCCTTGATTTTTATGCAGAATTTACTGGCAGTCGGCGTGTCGCATCTGATCGGGCTTGACTCGCTGGTCGGACTTTGTACCGGCTCCATCCCTATGGTCGGCGGATGTAGGACGGATTTTGCGGACATTCAAAATAAAAAAGAATGTGGAGGTAACAGACAATGGCAAAATCATTATTTGAGGAACTGGGCGGCAAATACGAAAGGCAAGGGGATTATTTGATACCGTGCTTAACTGTACCCGCCGAAGAAGAACAGGCAATAGGCATCTGGGGGCAACGGCATTTAGATTATCTAAAACAGTACCGTAAAGTTACATACACCAATCTTCTTACAAGCGGCAGGCTAAACGCCTACCTTGCCGACATCAACAGACAGGCACAGGAACGCTTTGAAAGGCTCATAGAGGGTATGAAACAGGCACAGGGCATAACGGAACAGCTAAAGGCAGAAAACGCCTTAGAATGGACAGGATGCCTCAATAACATAAGGGCTTGTGCGAGGGAGATTGTGGAAAAGGAAATTATTTTTGCATAAACAGATGATTAGTGGCAGGGGGAAATCCTGCCGCTTTTTCTGCTTTAGTTTGTCAGCTTGACAAATAAAGGGTTAAGGAATATAATTAGATTCAGTATTATACAAGGAGT
>OGMT01000340.1_pt1 | contig 39498 bp, 35 predicted proteins | sample 1573271 | NCBI WGS metagenome assembly OGMT01 (sample SAMEA2582000, study PRJEB24529) | metagenome | biome: Human gut stool | place: China | collected 2011 | reverse complement strand
GCCATAATCTTTTGTTTTGAGTGACTACTTGATTTGTTTCACAGTCCAAATGTAAGATGATAAATTGAGTAAACATCTGATTTACAAACGGATGTCGTTAGATGTCATCAGGTGTCATCAAATGTCATACGAAGGATAGGAAAGAATACAAAAACAGTTGGAAAAAAGGATGAAAGGAAGTAGGAAGAGTATAAGTAAAAGCATAGCTAAGCCACTGGACTATGCAGATCGGAGGGAGCTGAAATCCCTGTCTTATTTCGGGATTTGATAAGCAGGCTATGTTTTGTTATTTGGGAAGGTGGGTTTTCACAGTATTTATGAGGCCATATATGGAATATAAGGATAGCCGCCTTTGGTTTACGGCTATGCGTCACGTCGGTCGCAGTTAATCCCTGTAATCTTTTCTTTAATTCTAATCCGTTTGCCGCCGCATTCTTTTTCAGGTGAATTTTCATGGCGTCAGCCATAAAGAAAATTCTCCTGAAAAAAGGAATAAATGCGGCTGGCAAATCAGGATTGGGATTTACCTTTGATGTAAGGGATAGACTATATTTGATTAATCAAATTGAATTTCTATTTTAACAGGAGTGTAAGTCTTTATTTGGAAGAAATCAATTTCAGAAAGGTATTGCCGATTGACATTTCAAATGATTGTCGGCTGAATGTTTGTATATCTTTAACAATCAGATTATGCTTGGTGATTGTTTTACTTATGACAGTAAAAAGGAAACGTTGTTCTTCAGCAAGGAGTTCTTGATACTTTTGTGGAAATTCACTCATATATTCATTTGCTGAGGATATGAATTGCATATAATGCAGTAATCCGATTTTATCCTGTTTGTCCGGGAAATTATGGATTGCCCGTTCAATAGGGTTCTTGTAATTCTGGATAAACTCACTCCATTCTTTATCTGCCAAAAGTACCATTTCTGGAGATAGGGCAGATGAAGGAAAGAAACAATTTTCTATAACCGTGTTGACTAATTGATTTTTTGATGGAAAATAATGCATGACCGCTCCTTTAGACTTGTTTACAGCTACGGCTATATCACAAAATGAGGTGTGCTTTATTCCTTTAGAAATGAATAGCTTGTACGCTTCATTAATTATTCGTTGTCTTAAATTAGGGTCCATCTCATAGCTACGTTATATAAAATAATAGCACAGATGCAATCAACAACCCAAACGCGGTAGTGGAATACCTTAGAGATGAAGCTGACGCACCTGTGCTATATATGAATATAGCGCAAGCTGTCATATCCCATCTTATCTCTTTGAAATTTTCCACTTTTCGTTTGAAAGATGATATATGATACTATACTATGTCTTTTTTTATCTGTGCAAAAATAAGTGATTTATTGTTTATTTCCAAACTTAAACCACACTTAATAGTACTGTTCCATAAGAAAAACGTCCGCTTTCCGGAACAATCAGCAGTATTTTTTCGCCAGATTTAAGTTCGTGTGTATTCCAGAACTCATCTAAAATTGCAAAAATAGCGGCAGAAGCGATATTGCCAACTTTTGATAAATTTGTATACCATTTGCTTTCATCAATACCTATTCCCACCTGTTTCAGTTCGTTTATTATTTTATCATAAAAAAACATGGAAGAAACATGAGGTAATACATAAGATATTTCATCTGGTGATATGTTGTGTTTTTCAAAGCAATACTTGATATGTTTTGCCCAATATGGGATTGCATAGTTACCTAATGATTTTACATTTTGTTTTACTACAAATAATGAACGGTCTATCCTTTCTTGATTATTGAATGATTTCCAGCTTTTCAGTTCTCCGTTATCGTTACTTTCTGCTCCCATGAACATACATGTGGGTAGTTCATTTGCAAATGAAGTCATCTCAACCCACTCTATTTTTAAGGCTTTCCCTTTTCCCGGATTATTTTGGAGTAATACAGCACTGGCACCATCACTTAACATGAAACGAAGAAAATCTTTTTCGAGTGCCATATAAGGTTGTGTTCCCAAATCTGCACATTTTTCGTATTCAATATCATAATTCTTTGAAAGTAGAGTTGCAGAAGTTAATTCTGATGTACTACATACTGCATTTTTTTTCTCTCCTGACAAGATACTCCAAAAAGCAGTTTTGAAAGCTTGGATACATGATAAACAAATACCTGAAGCAGAGAATATTTCCATTGGCTTGTTTTTAAGTAATCCATGAACCATTGAGGCATGAGATGGAAGCATTTGGTCTGGACTTGATGTTGCGCATGTCAATAGTTCAATATCTGATTCAGAAATGGAAGCAATTTGTAATAACTGTCGTATTGAAAGAACTGCCATTTCTGCATTTGAATGCGTTATTTCCTGACTTTTTGTAAGTGCATAATAACGTTGTTTAATACCATTTTGTTTTAGAATAATAGGCTTGACTCTTGAATGTTTTCCAGCAATCAATCCTAAGAAATCTTCCATATCTTCATTAGAGACAGGGTTATTAGGGAAATAACTAGATGTTCCCGTAATAAAAACATCATTTTTCATTTTTACTTGTTTTTGATTAGAAAATATATAAAATAAAATTGCTCTCTTAGGGCATTCACATCTAAGCCATTTTTTAATGCATCTTGATATGATTTACCCAAAAAAATCAATCTGACCTGCTGGACAAGCAATTCAGTATTGCAAGAACTACGTATTTCACCCTTTTCTTTTGCTTTAATAACAACTTCTCTTAACTGCATCATTTCATGTTTTTCTATTTCACTCAATTTTTGATGAAACCCAGGATAATGTTTTTCTGCTTGCAGAATTAGAGTCATATACGCACGTGTACCGTTAATGTTTGTCTCAGGAATAACAAATAGCGAAAGCCGTTCCATCGCATTCATGATATTATCAACATATTGATTGAAATATTCGAATAACGATAAATCAGATAGATTATCTGATGCATGCTTTATCCTTTGTACATCTAAAATGTAGGTATCAATAACATCAATAAATAGTTCTTGCTTTGTCGGATAATGATATGACATACATCCTCTTGACAAATTGAGACTACTTTCTATATCCTTGAGGGGGACCATGCTGTAATCATTTGTCAGAAACTGTTTAAATGCGGCCTCCCTTATTAAAGCTTTTGTTTCTGAACCTTTTGTTCCTTTCATGATGTTCTTTTTTGTATTTTACAAAAGTAATCTTTTTAAATGAAAGTACACTTTGATTTTAATGTTATTATACGTGTAACTTTGTAGGAACTAAATGAATAAAAGGTTTTTATCAATCAATAAACTTTTGGTGACATTTTACCGCACCATCTTTTTTGTCCTTAATTTACTGTTTCAAATTCTTTTTCGCTATATTTGTTTTAAATAAGCCGATTAGTCGGTTTGTTTGGCATAGAGGGACCCAAACAGAAAGTGGAATTTCAAATTGAGATGTTCCTCTATGTCTTTTTGTATTCCATTTTCTGCATAAATCCTTTTATTTACCATAAAAAACCGACCAGACGGTTTTTTTATTGCAAAAATATAAATATTCCATATAAAAACAAAGGGAAAAGCCAATAATGCATCTTGTCAATTGAGATATATGGATAAAATACATTATTGTTTTTCCCAGTGAGGAACAATATGTTATCGAATCATCTTGGAGTCATTTTTATCTTGACCTGTGTGCCTTGAGAGTTCAGGATGCGGATTGGAGTCTTTTCGCCTGCTTTCAGATAAAAAAGAAGATAATCTTTTGCACGTTGAGATTCGAACAGACCTTTTTCATGGTATTCAGCAATCCATCTTTGAATTACAGGAATTTGCCATCTGTTCATCAGCATATAGTATCCAAAACGATATTCCGGATCGCCCAAAAAGATATTGAGTTTCAGATAATCCCACCAAAACTGCTTCTTGTTTTTACTTTTGGCGTTAAGCATGACTACCTGATTATGGAAGGTTTCACGTGGATAATCCGGATAATATTCCCAAACAAACATGTCTGGAACAGCATTTTCATTGTCTTCCTTAGAAGGGATGAATGGCAGCAATACTTTCATGGAATCCTGTATTTTTTCATATGTCTGGTTTTCGTATTCCTTGTAGTATATTAGACAATCTCTTAAACGTGAGGATGTATGATGTATCAGTGCAGTCCGTGCCCCGGTACAAGATTGGGAATTGTTGTTTATAGCTGTCAGTTTTTTCATAAACCGGATTTCCGCTTTGGCTTGTTCCTCATGCTCCTTTTTCATAAATGGATAATCCTGCCAAGCGATTTTCCTCATAGAACGGTGCAAGCTGGGAAGCTGCAAGGCTCCGTAAGCGCAGAAAATGGAATCACGGACAATCTTGTATATAGGGGTTCTGTCGCCTTCGTGTGCCACGTAAGGAAGATGATTTATGCTAAAGAGCTTTTCACCTTCCACAATTAAATCAGCTGAAATTGTCTTGCCTTCGTCCAAACGGCCTTGAATTTTGAAATTACGTTCTTCTTTACTGAAAAAGTCAACAGGCTGTACTGCCACTAACGTTACACAGTAATTGCCGTTATGTGGTGTGTAATCAACATTTTGCGGTGTTAATTTGGAAGCCAGTTCGTTCAGTAACTCAATTTTTCTGCTATCATTCATAATTTGTTATGTAATTAAGTTGAACATATTATTAACGGTACAAATGTAAGGATTGGATTCTGGATATGAGTTCCAAATCTTGATAAAAATCATTGCAAGGTTAACTTGTTATTCGAATTTTGTCCTGCTTTTTATTCAAAATATATAGTTTATATTTGAGAATGAAAAGATAATTGTTGTTTATTCAAGAATAGTATATTTAAATTAGATGTTTTAAAATCGTTATGGAATATTGCATACTCCATAACGATTTTTCATAAAAGGTATAAGTCTGATATGTAGTGGAAATCTGTCATGTTAAAAAACAAAATTAACCGGCATTAAAAGGACGGATTTCGGAAAGATTTTCATTGCCACTATCAATAAATCTATCAAGCACTTTAATCATAACAATAGGTATATTTTCCTTCCACAATATTTTTGCATTCAGCTCTGTACACACCAATGCAGCCTGTTTGAGTTTTTCCTCTAGATATGCTCCAGTTCTGATATATTCGTCAAGAAGATTTCTGCTCTCAGCTAATTTGATTACAGAGGCATACAGCTTATATTGTTCATTGATACATTCCAGATGGAACTTATCCTTAACCGCAGAAGGTGGATCAATTAATTTCAGTTTGGGCAAGTCTGACCTATTTAAAATAATTATGGTATTTGTAAATTCTATAGTGTAGTCTCCTGGCAAACTATACAATAATCTATTGTTTGGGGATTTGAACTGATACTCGTTTTCCTGCTGTAAATTCTGAGGGTAAGCATTGTACCAGTTAAAATGAAATCCGATGATTACCTGTTCGTCGGTCAACCTTAAAGCCTGAAAGGCCTTGTCAAGATTTTCTGGGAAAACCCTGTATTCTCTTTTAGATAGATATTGGAAACTTCGGAGCCAACAGTTTCTGAAAGAATGTAAGGTTGCGGCACTGAAAGATTCCTTGAAGTTGACATATCCTATTGTCTTGTCTATACAGAATGCTTCTGCTGGCATTAACTCCCGTATTCTTCCAATACAATCAAACTTGTTGTAGCTGATGTCCTCATCAGTGGTTATGTCGGATACTTTTGTAATCCACTCCATTTCCTGGTTAATACTATTTGATGCTATCTGATAAAAATCGTGAATTTCGTCTTCAGACAGCTGTTGAGTAATTTTTTGATGTTGGATTGCGGAAGTGAGTGAATGCGCAAGTATTTCCAGTACTGTCTTCAATTTATTTTTAATCCTATAAATCTGTGACTGATCCAATGGTAGTATTGTTTTGACTTCTTCCAGTGAAATGGAGTTCTGTTCAATCTGTTTTAGAATAATTGGAACATTATCCAGCCATTCGTGCTTTTTTGACAAGGATTCAGGAAGAGCTGGCAGTGCATAAAAATCTTCGTAAGTATAAGAACGGTTAAGGGTTGACAGACGTAACATTAGGATATACAGATATTTCTGTATCCAACCGTTAATGATGCTGTTGTTGCGTACGCCAGCCTGAAGGCCAAAGAAAGGATATTTCTGCTCATATTTGTACATTGAATCGGGACTTGATGAAAGTAAGTCCATATAGAATGGAATGATTTCAGCTAGTGAACCTGGAATAAGTACATAGTGAGGGGGCTGGCTATTTGTGAAATACAGAAGCTGATTCAGAAGTTCGTGTTCTTTCCTAAATAATAAAAGTCCTCCTAATGCGATATGAAACTCCTTAAATTCATTCCGTTCTTTTTGTCTTAATTCTACCATTTTACTGTCAGCAACAACTTGTCCAGACGTGGTATAGGAAACGTTTATACGTTCTTCAAGTTGGATAGATGGAAGATGGAGAAACAGGTGTGAATGGGCAGCATTCCAATATTTGAGAATCCATTCACTACGTTTGTAGAATAATTGCTGGTTCAAGCAAGTCCAGATTGTACGGTAGGTATTCTTATGCATTATTGTAAACTGAAAATCATCCAGCATTGCATTAACAATGTCATTACCGTTTTTTATGGAAACCGCTTCCTTTTGTTGCATACATAGTTGCTCATTTACGGAGACAATACCTTCGTATAACTCTGGCGGATACTCCATTACAGTCCATTGTTTACCTGCACGTAAAGATACAATCCAGTCATACAATTCCTGATAACAATTGCGTAATACATCTACGTTATTTTGTTTAAGCATGGCAATAAAAAACTCGAACCATGCTTTTCTGGTTTCTTGTGGGATATTGTTTCTTTTTATAAGATGCTTTTGTAACCTTTCAGGCACGTTATAGATATAGATAAGCGTGAAAATCATAAATATGCTGATTGTCAATAGTACACAGAATATTGTAGCTAGAATAATGGCAGAATAATCTATGTATTTTGTAAAAATCCCGAAATTATAATCGTTAGGCGGAGCTACCAGCTGATAGAACAGTAAAAGTATGGTAATAATCAACAGTCCAATAAAGCACTTTGTGCTTTTTTCATTCATGAAAATCTGTATTAGGCGAGTAGATTTATACTTATCGTCTATTCTTTGGATGACGCTAATTAACAAAGGAACGGCAATACCCAGAATGGCAGCTGTTATAGGTATAATAATGTCTTTAGAAAAAATATCCATAATGTGAAGTTTTTTAGTTATTTTTATGGTACTGGAGGAAACTTGATAAATCCTCCTTTTGTGATGATACAAGACGCAGCTTCATTTTGAATTTGTTCAGCGATACGGTTGTAGTTTATTTCTGTTCTTAGCTTTGAATTTGGTAATTCTTTCCAATCAAAGGTATGCTCTATATTAAAAACATTCTGTTCATTGGCTGAAGTAAATCGCATGGATGATTTTACATGGATATTACCCTCTTGAGACCGGACATTCCAGTTAAATCTGGGATGATATTGTAATTTTGCAGCGAGGCATAATCTTTCGACTGTTGCCTGAATTATACCTTTAGTCGTGTTTAAATCTTTCAGACTCTGGGAGTAATACCATTTGAATTCATCATAAACTTTGAAATCTAAAGGATTTTCAAATGGCTGGAATAACTTGTAAATTTCTGTACAAAAAGATGAGTCATAATCATGTAAGGATGCTGGAACTTCCTGATCCATTAAGACACGACAACCTTTGGCTCCTGCCTGTTCCAACTTGACAGCCTTGCTCACGGCATTGCCCAGCAACATTTGTCCTAAATTGTTGTTATTGTCCTCAATAATATCTCCATAGGCAATTCCACCCCGACATAAAATTCCATTCTGTAAACAATCCCACATGATAGTATGACATGATAGTATGACATCTTTCATGTTTTCAGACCAGACGAAAGCGCAATCGGACAACTGGGTGAAATTCACTTTAGGGTACTTATTCTGGCAGTTTGTCAGGATTTCACGAAATATTATCAATATATTAGCAGCAAATTCCTGATTCCCTGAAGTCTGAAAATGTTTAGAGACTTGCCAGATGTTAAAATCGTCTTCTGTAAGTTGGATTTTATCTTGAGTTAATGCTGTAAATCCTAATATATCTACATAGAAGACAAAACCTTTTAGATTTTTTAAGCTCATCATAATATATCGTTTATAATCTATTAAAGATGAAACGGCTATACATTGTAATATGTGAGTGCCCTCTGTCACAAAAATAGTAGAAGATAATCTAACTGGACTGTATCTTATTTTTCCTTTTGCCAGTAAAGAGTGCTACCTAAAATAATTTTATAGAGTTCTTCATTTTTATTATAAAATAAGTTATATTCCTCTTTGTGTTTCCATATTGAAGCTGTTTTGATAACTTTCATGAGTTTGTTATTGTCATAAAAGTATTCTATAGTTGAATTATCACCATAAATATTGACTCCTGTATATATTGAATATTCATTATTTACTATTTCAAATTTAGATATAGATATTAAATTAATTATAGGGGTATTTTCATTTTCTGTTGGGTAATATTTAAAATGGATTTTGTTATATCCATATTTAGAATGTTCATATAAACTGATATATAAACCTTTCCGTATATCCGCATCTATATGTTCCTCTGAAACAATCATTTTGTTACTTTTATCAAAACCAAATCTGAACAAGTCTTGATTATTCCATTTTTCAATAGTTATTTTTTTTAAAAGTTTACCTTTTTTTTCCTTGTTGAGTAAATGATAATAAGGTAAAAGATTATAGTATTCCTTAGTTGCATACTCCCATTTAAGTACATTTTTTAAATACTCCTTTATAAGGGGAATATTGTTTTTGTTCTGCAAACTTGTTATTTTTGATTTTAATTCTGTTAACATAAGCATTGATGATTAATGTAAAACTTGGATTAATTAATGAACTGAATTTCTCCATCTACCACTTTCTATTTCTATTCCAATTTTTCGCAATTGCTCTCTTACATAATTATCTTTTAGATTATCATTTAATTTATTATCTATTGCATATTTTTCTGCACTTTCTAATAATTCACATATTCGTTTATCACTTTCAAGCGAATGTATGTATCCTGCATGATAAGTTCCATTTGCTCTAGCAGCTTCCCTTCCGGGATGTCCAGGTCGATTTATTTGAGAATTAGCTGTTCCCCATAAAGCAACTCCATTTTCGGCTTCATTAATTCCTATGTGACACCTCTCTAATACAGCTTTGGATCTGTTTACATATTCATTATTTCTATTTAATTGGACAATATGATGTGGAGTTTGCCCTGCACCAACAGGTCTATTGGCATTTTTCATAGCTCTTTTTAATTTATCAGCATGAGATAAGCCTAAAATATCAAGTGCTATATTCGTAGAATCAACATATCTATACATTTCTAAAATACCAGATTTTAACCCTATAGGATCTTGACTTATATAACTACCAATCTCCGGTTCATAGTATCTAAAGCGATTATAATACAATCCTGTTTCTTCATCTGCATATTGCCCCTGAAATCTGAACGGACAATCGAACTCCGTTCCCTTGTTAACGGCAAGCACTTTCCCATAAATATCCAGTGTACAATCCCAAGTTTTGTTCCCCTGTGCATCGTACATTTGGATGGGTGTACCCATATAATCAGAAACAATGGAATACTGCTTGCCATCCTGAATCTTTGCTGTAGGCACAAACGTGTCTGCCTCGAACACCCAGGTGGTAACATCTTCCACCGGCTCTTTTGGAGGGGTGTTTTTCTCTTCGTCCGATTGCAAGCCGATGGCTTTATAGCACCATTCGTGTAAAGGCACGTTGCCATCCCATACCCAGCGTGTGACCTTTCCGAAATACCTCTTGGCGGTGCGGCGCTCCAATGCGTCGTAGCGGAATTCCACCGATCTACCGTCCGGACGTATCACTTTATTCAGCATACCGTTGGACGCCCACTCGTAGAGCCATCCCATGCCCGTAGCCCAGCAACGGATGCCGCATTCTTTCTCCATGCGCTTGCGGTCATGGGGCACTGCGTTGTCCTGCAACTCTTTGAACTCGCAGAAAACGAGGTTGCCCTCGTCGTCGTAGTGGTAGAAGGATGACGGGTCTTCCAGCAGCCTTCCTCCCGCACCGTATTTGCGGTCTTTCTTCTCCGGTGTCTCAAAGAGATTTCCCACGAAATCCGGCACGCGGTAAATCACGTCCGTTTCGGAGCCTTTTGTCGTTTCCTGACGGATGAGGAAATCGAAACGGTCGTAGTCGTAGCGCATGAGCGTTCCGGTCAGCTCGTTCTCCTTGGCGAGCAGCCGACCTGCAATGCCCCATTCATAGCGGTACGCTCCGCGCTCGATGCCACCCGCGCGGACAGACTTTCGCACCTCGCGCCCAAAGCGGTCACGTTCTGTTCTGATGGTCACTCCACCGGAGAAGATGCGCTGCACCTCCAGCCCTGTTTTGTCACGCACCCATGACGCCTGCCAGCCCTCGCCCGTCTGTATAGTCTGCAAATTACCCTCATGATCGTAGGTATGCCGTATGTCCGCTCCTAGATTGCTGGTAATGCGGGTACAGTTACCTTCGTTATCATAAGTGCGGTTGACAGTATATTCTCCCTGCTTTTCTTCGATAACCAATCCTGTTTTCTTGTCACGTGTAAACTTCAACTTGTTTTCTTTGTTTTCAGCTTTGATAAGCAATCCATCCTTGTCGTATGCATATAATGCTGTTTCGCCATCGTATTGTTCTTCCTTTAGGATGTTGTCCAGTCCATCATACAAGTATTCCGTCCATTTGCCTCCGGGACGGTTCACACGTATAACACGACCGGAACCATCACGTTCATATTCGCGCCTCAATCCATCAAAGCCTATCTCAGTAATGACTTGTCCCAGTCCGTCCAGCTCAAAGAAATAATTTTCACCTGCCTCGTTCCCAATACGGCGGAGCTGCAACTCGCTGTTGTAACCGAAGTTGATGCGGTGGCGTTCCTGCTCTCGGCTTTTCAATATGCCTAAAGCTCCGTAAGTAAATTTGACTTCACGGATATTGTCCTTGGCATGAATCATGTTGCCCATAGCATCGTACTCAAAATGGTGTACGTTGCCATCAGGTTCCTCTAAACGTACCAAGTTGTCTGTACTGTCGTATGCGTAACGTGTGATATTCCCTTTTATATCTGTTGCTTCTATAAGACGCCCGCGGTTATCATAAAACCAGTGGCGGGAAAGTCCGTTTGGAAAAACAAGTGATTCAAGTTCATAATGGGAATTGAATAATAATGTATATACACGTCCTTGCCCGTCTGTAATGGTATGAAGTAAGCCATCTTTATAAGAATATCTGATGGTTTGACCATTTATGGTAGTACGACTTGCAAGTCTGTCCTGTTCGTCATACATCCATGTGAGTAGCCTTCCTTCCGGTGTACGCAAAGAAGTCAGATTGTAATTGTCATCGTATTGCAACCAAGTATCTTCACCGTTTTCATCTGTTATACGGATAGGAAATCCAAAATCATTATAAATAGTCTTTCGGGTGTATCCTTCTGGATTGACTATAACTTCCAATTCTTCAGAAGCGTTGTAACGATAACGAGTTATTCCACCATTGGCATCGATAATTTTATAGATAAGTTTGTCAGAATCATAGAAATATTCAGTGACAGCATTTTCGCCATTACGGATACGGGTTGTTCCTTTGCCATAATGGATATAGTATTCCATTACACCGCCATCACCCCATGTATGTATGCAGCGTGCGTTTTCGCCATTACCCTCATATTCCCAATGAAAGGACATACCGCCTTGGTTGACTAGCCGTATCAGTAGATGATCTTCTTTGTAAAAGAAATATTTGCTGACATTGAGGGCATCAATGGTTTCAATCATATTTCCTTGTTCATCGTAACAATAGCGTACAAGCTTTATTTCTTCATTGTCCTGTTTTATAGAAACACAGGTAACCCGTCCGGTGTCATCTGTATCTACTTTAATATGTTCACCACGAGAAGAAATAATTTCAACCAAGCGTCCAGCAGAAGCATATTTAAGTATGACAGAGAAACCGTCACGTGTAGGAATGGATGATACCATACGATATCCGGACTTATTTTCCGATCCGTTGAAACGGTATTGATAGCCACGACTATCAGTGAGTTGATAACCTTGCGAATCAAGTTCCCATTTCAGTTGTTCCTTTCGGTCTATCCATTTTTCACCAGCAAGAAGTATGGGCAAATAAGATTCACGTCCATCCGCATGACGAATTACAAAAGCTTTATCATTGATTTGTTTTACTCCCATATTATAGCTATGATGCCAATTATAACCTAATGGACCATCGACAGCTGCATCACTATAATAGGTACGTTCCCATTTAATTGGAATTGGACCAGGAAGTTCAAAGTCTACATTTGTATGATAAACTCTTCCGGTAGCTGCGTCTACAGGTTCGCCAAAGGTCTTGCACTTGATGGGCTGTAGAATATCTGCCAGTTTATTTTTCCCTTTTTTGCGTAAATTGTTTATGAGATTTTGAAACTTATCTCCAATCTTTTTCCATATTTTGCCAATGCCTTTCAGACCCAATTTCATGGTTAGGGCAAACAAATCAATGGTAGGAGGGCCGCCTACAAGCACAGGTTTTCCCACAGAAGTTATGGTTGAAAGCATGGAAGTCGGTGCCATCAGAGCTTTGCTTACCTTTTTAGGTTTTCCTTTACGTGGAATGGTGGGGATACCTACAAGATTACAGGAAAGCGAAGGATGGGTAAGTGTGGAACAGGGAGCACCGTCTGCCAAGACTGTAGAACTTCCCATCCACATTTCAGATTCCGACATACCACTTACCAAAGGTGCCGGATGAAGTACAAAAGCCGGAAGATGTAAAATACTGATTCCTGCCTGCGCAATCCACTGATTATGTACCTTTACGGAAGGAGCCATTCCCTTCAATACATTGCATGCTACACCTGCTATACCAGAGGTTGCAGGTGGTATGGCAGCGGCAATTCCCGCCATAATATCCGCCATAAGGTCATAGATTTTCCCGACATGCGGAACCGGCATAACAGGAGAAGGCGGCGTAACAGTGGGATGCATATCAATACCTATGGAAAGGTCGCCAAATTTGGCAACAGGCATCCCTGGCATGGAAGGGAGCATTCCACCCAACCCTGCCTGAATATTATCCAAAGCTGCTTTGGAGTCTGCGAAAAGGTCGGCAAATCCACGCTTGGCACTGCTGCTTTGAGCTAAATCATTGAATGGCATACAGGTAAGTTTTGAAGTGAAAAGGCAACCGGAAGTCAGAAAAGAAATCCCAGTTGCCTTCAGAAAAAGTTATTAAATTCAAGCATCCTGAGCATAGTCGCTGTTCCAGTCATTTTCATCATCACCCTTGGTTCCTTCAAGTTTGATTACAAAACTCTTTGCGGGGAAGTACGGAGTGAGGTGAATATCCAGGAAGATGCGGTCTTTCTGTTTCGGATCACGTTCAAAACGGAGAATCTTGAACTTTTCGATAAGACGGCCAGGGCCTTGGATGCTATCAAGGAACTTGCTGATTTGGCTGCGTAAATCTCTTTCGGCCTTACTGTTCCAGTTTTCAAATGCACGGCGGTTGAGGAAGTCCATTAATACTTTTGTAACCCAGTCGAAAACACGGACTACCGAATAAGTCTGTAAACCTAAGTTGTCACCATTGAAAAGTGTCTTGGCTGAGAATGCCATTACTTTACCGTATTCCTTAACCATCGGAATCAAACCAATCTTCTCGATTTCTGAAATTTCACTTTTCTTCAGATTGAAAGCAACTCCGTCAACTTCACTCATTGAACCATATTTCTTACCGGCTGTTACTTGTGCCATTACTGTCTTATAGACACTGCCTGCCAGTGCAGCAGAAGGAGGTACAAGCAGATCTTCGGTTTCACCCAATTCTGCATAGCGTCCTCTACCCACTAAATAGTTACAAGTCATACATACATTTGACTTATAGATGTCACCTCCGGATAAATTTGAGTCAAAGAACATTTCAATAACATCATCCGGCTTTTCAAGGTCGGCAAAGTCTGTGTAAATCATTACTTTGTTATCGTGTGCAATCTTTGCCCATTTCTCAACAACCTTGTTTGAACCCAGAAAACCAGGGATAACCAATAATGAGTAGTTTGTTCTTAAGTCAAGGCGGTCATAGTTGGCGCGAAGTTCATTGGCAATCGCGTCAATGAAGAATGAGTTGTCAAGATCTGTAAGCTGAGCCATAGATGCATTGACAATGGAAACATTCTTGATCTTGTCCGAGTCAGTGTTCTTGTAGAAGAGCATGACTGTACGGTACGATTTTTCCAACTGTTTGACTTCCTCTACCGCTTTGAGCTGGTTTTGTGAAAGTAAATCTGATACAGCTGCTGACTTTTTCTGACAAGCATCAATCATTTCTGTGATAGATTTGCCGCTTTTCAGCATTTCTACCCACATTTCAATACTCTTTGCAAGTTCTTTACGTTCAGCCGCTTTTTCATTACTGGTCAAATAGATATTGCGTCTTGCCTTACGCTCTGGATTGAGGTTCTGTATTCCATCTACAGAAGATTCCAATACATTGAAACCACCAAATTTGGCAAGAGCCTGTAATTCAGTATTTAAGTTTCTGGTTTGTACGGCAGCAACTTGTTGTTCCGCAGCTTCTATTTTAGGATTCTGTTCACTCATAACTATCATTCATTTACAGAGTTAGACTTTTCGTTGTTTTTTAGTTCGTCCAGCATGACTGAAAGTGCATTGACAAAGGCGTCACGTGTAGTGGGATTCTCCAGAACCCGTTGCAGAACCTTGTTTGAACGCAAAGACTTTTCCATTCTGTCTGCAAATTGCTTTTCAGCATTCAGACTGGATAGAAAAGGACTATGTTCTGTCATCTTGGCAACAGAAAAGTCACCAACATTGTTAAAACGGAAGTTCTCCTCGACTGGTGCTCCGTCCGCATCAGAGAACTCAATATCTATTTCCGGCTGGAAATGTGCAAAGACTTCGTCAATGTTGGTAAGACCTGTTACAACTTCAGGTGCTACCGGTTCGTCCTTTGTCAATTGCTCAACCATTAAAGTTCGGTTTTGTGGAATATCCGCAATACCTTCGGATGCTTCGAGTTTTACCTCGTTTCCGCCGATTCCATAATTTCCAAGTTCCATACTATTCTAATTTTAAATTAAAAATATGTTAACTATTTCTCTTGATTTTAACTGAATATGTTCTTCTTTCTTCTGGCCTTGGCTTGTTGCATGGATGGGTTATCAACAAGTTCCCTCCAATCTTTGCCAAGCCATTCCTGTAATTGTTTTTCGAGTATTTCTATGTCTGAAGGAGCCCTTACTTGTTTACCTGTATGCAAAGCGAGATAAGCGGCATAGGTAAATGTCGAGTTTCTTCTAATGTTTTCAGGAAGATAACTTCCGCCTGCTAGTGATAGTAAAAAGAACTCGAAAGCACTTTCCATCTTGCCCTCTTCATAACGCAGGAATCCACACATACGGTAACCTTCCATCACATAGTAGGCATCTTTTTGCTCAACAGCTTTCAAGGCTATCTCCTTATATAGTGAAATCGCTTCGTCACGCTTCTTTTCTGCGGTAAGTATGGCAGCCTTCATGGAAGCCGCCATTTTCCAGTAGCTATATCCTGTCGTATCACCGCCCATCATAGCCTTTTGGGCTTCATTAAGAGTAATTTCACTGTACTTCATGCTGTCCTTATATTCCCTGATGGCATAGAATGCTTCAGATGCAATAAACAGTGAAGATATATAGATACCATTGTCTTTTAGTTCTTTGGCTATGTTCAAAAGTTTGTTGATTTCCCTTCCTAACAGTTTTTTATCCTGTTTTTGGGTACAGTCCATTACAACGGTAACCTGTTGTTTAAACTTGTTTTCGGGAGCTGTAAGGTCTCCTCCGGCATCTCCTTGTGCCATACGGTTGCGCAAAGCCTGAACCAGGTTGAATTTGGGATAAATACAGGCTACCATCCGCGAATTGTCAAGTCGTATGCTACGGTTTCCAGCTATATCGATAGTAGCTAACCGAATTTCTTGCGGTACACCTTCTGATAAGACTTTTGAAAACCATTCTGCACGTTGAGGACCTTTCAATTGTCCGGGAGGAAAATAGATGCAAAAGCTGGTGTCTTCCAGTCCGGAGATACAGGATTTTAGCCGTAGCATCTCCTGCCATAAGGCAACAGTAGTGTGAGGAATGTCTGTCCGGGGAAAATACTCTCCAGTTAATAGTCCGTCCTGTTTCAATGCCTTGAGAACATCATACTTTTCGTCAATTTCTTCTGTAAACCAGCTGACATATTCTTTCCAAAGTTGCTCTGTGAATTTTTCATCATCGCCCTCATATATCGAGTCAAAGCGGAAAAAAATGTCATCAAACTGTCCTACCGGGGAACGCTCTATTTCAAAAAAACGATCAATCAAATCTACGTCTGTAGCTTCGACAACCCATATTGCCAGCTTCCAGTCTTTACGGACTTCTATTTCAGCCCAGTAATCAACCGCTTTATAGTATTCTTGTATAACAGATGCTGATGCTCCCATATTAGTTTGTTTAAGAGTTTATTTTTACGATGCCTCCTGTTACGGTAACATCGGCTGTACCTTCTATGGACATGTTGTTGGCTGTAACTGTACCTGCTTTGCTGGTTTGCTCATATTGACTTTGTGCTTCAACCTTTATATTTGTCCCGGTTGTAGCTATGGCTGTCTTTTCTTTACTGATAATCAGATTTTCGTCACCAGAAACAAATGCAATGTTCTTTTCAGCTTCGAGACAGATTGTTTCGGCCTTCATGCCAATGGATTTATCCTCCATTGCAATTATTGATTCCGATTCGTTTGTGATAATCACACTCTTTTTCGCCATAATGGTAATGCTGTCCTTTCCATCAAGAAGAATCAGTTGTTTTCCTGTCTGGTCTGTTATGGTAATACTTCCTGCTTCATCATTGAAGATGATAGCATTACCACTACGGGTAATGATTGTTTTAAGCTGATTGTTATCACCTCCTCCTTGTCCCGATCCTGAGTGGAACATGGCTCCGGAAACATAGGGGCGGTCCGGGTTTCCATGTTCATAGCCAATCATGACCTGGTCACCAACCTCCGGTACGAATACAAGTCCGCGGTTTTTGCTTACGGCATCACTGGTTCCGGCATTAGGGCTTTGTACTCTGATCCAATTTGTAGTTTTGCTGCCTTTTTGCCATTGAAAGTGCACCTTAACTCTTCCTTGCCCTTTTTCATCTTTATTTTCCTGAACTGTAGCCAGCTCCGGCATTGCTGTAGGAAACCTGACATCAGATACGGGCAGATTTGTTGTATCGCTTGGAATTCCGAAAAATGTATTGGAGTAATGACCGTCCCGGTGTACTTCGTGAATAATTTCCGTTACAAGATATTTGCCGAGCGGAGAAAGTTTCATCTTGTCGGGGAACGAAACATCAATTATTTCGCCGATTCTGATACGGCAAGTCTTTCCTGTACCACTTATATTGAGCAGTCTTGCTCCAGAAGCATTTCGTACTCTTTTCATCTGGTCATCAAGTTCTGCCTTATCCTTGATATGTGGATTGGCTGGGGATATGACTTTTACTGGATATGCCTTTTCTGAACGTGTATGTGCAATAGATTGAAGATCGCTCATCCTTTCCGGTTTGGCTGGTGTATCCGCATTATGTTCTTTGTTCTCCTGCGCTACATAATCGTATCTTGCAGATTTTCCAGGAACCATATTGGCTATCAAGCGAACTTCCTCAAGATCTACGTCATATTGAAGCTTTGCCGTATTAATATTTTCCGGTTTACCGAAGTAAATTTTATTGCCGTCATAATAGAACCACTCGCCATATAACAAAGAAAGGCGGTTCATGAATACAAATGTGCTTTCGTTGTATTGTGCCAGATATGAAATCGGGTTCGTATATTTAGGTGCAATAACTATTTTCTCGTTGCCATATTCTTGTGTCGCTTCATTAATGATTGCAGATAATGATTGTTCAGTCCATGAATCTAGTGTGCAGTTACTATCGAACAGAATTGTGGGGCTTTCTCCATGAATCGCTATACCACCTGCCTCGCCTTCACTTCCAATCATTTCAACCTTAGTTACCACTCCTTCAAATACATAACTGTCACTTGTCTGCCGATGGGTAAACGAAATCGTGATAGTCTCTCCAATGAAATTGATGAATTTCTCAGGAGTCTGCTGGAAGGTATTGTTTGGTGAAAGATAGTTGACAATCACTGTAAAATCGTGATGTTTGTTGAAAGACTGATGGAGACGAAGGGAAACGAACTTCTGTTCTTCTCCTTTTATCGTCACCTTTGTAGCCACCAGATTCAGAAAACTTGCTCCCATATTATTAATTTCTATAAGGTTATTACATAAATAAACCGACTAGTCGGTATGTTTTGAGGTGCCAAAATAACCGGAATTGGTATATCCCGGCACCTCAAAACTTTAACCCAAAACTAACCATTAGTTATTTTCCGGCCAGTCTTGTGTAAATGTAACTTCGTTCATCTTTACTGTCTGAGCAGAAATAGTGAACTTGATTGTCATAGGATAATCATTAGCTACACTTAGTGCCTCCTCGTACTTAATGACATAACCGTTTTCAAATACCAGTTCTTTCATTTTAGCATCTTCATCAGCTTTCTTGAAGACGATGTTTCCGTTTACTGGCTGGTACTGTTTGAACATCTTGTCCAATACGATTGTGTCAGGAGTAGATTCGACTTCCACGTTAATGGTACCTCCATAAATGTCAGATGCCGGACGTCCTTTAGGATCTACATCACGGTTAAACTTGACATCCCATCTCAATACATCAAACTCTCTAGAGTCTGAAAACTTAAATGACGCTTTAAATGCCATGTTATTAAAGTTTTAAGTTAATAAATTGGTTCACTTTGAAATCCTCAAGGTAATCAGAATCCTGTTGCCATTTTCCTTTTCCTTTGAGATTTCTGGCGCAATGTATGCTTTTTTTCGAATATTGCAAAGAAAATCGGATGTTTTTTTCGTACAATATGCTCATGAGCATAAAAAAAATGTCGGATAATGCATTGAATTTAATTTTTTACTTTTATATTTGCATTGTTCTCCTGCGCAATTTTTAAATCTTTATTGATTATGGATACAGGAGTTAGTTTCATTAATCTTGATGATTCTGTAAAAATTGCGCTTAACATAGCACAGGCAGTGGCTCGTGAGAATGCGAATGAGTATTATATGCCCTCGCATTTATTGAAGGCTCTACTCCATAAGGAAGTGGGGCTAAGAGATTTTATTGTTAGTATTGGAAAGGATTTGGGCTATCTGGAAGAGTGGGCTGATGTATATATTGAACAATGTCCCAAGTCTACCCAACTTTCCGAGATTAAACCTTCAGAAAAAATTGATTTTATATTTCGGGCTGCGGATGATGCCCGTATTCGTCTTGGATTATTTGATATAAATCCAATTTGTGTTCTTATAGCCTTGGTAAAACCAGGAGTCGCTTTTTCAAGTGACCAGTTGAGGTCTTTTCCGATTCAGGAAAGAGACATATTATCCCTATATGTTAATAACACAGAAAATCCTTCTGTGGAAAATCATCATGCAGCTTCGGTATCAGACAACTATGGTCCCGGAACAGGAATAGGAAGTTCGTCATATCTTTCCAAATATTGTATTGATCTGATGGCTGCCGCTTCTGAAAGATTATTGCCGGTTATCAATAGAGACCGTGAGACCCGTATGGTCATGGAAGTGCTGGGTAGCCGAAGTAAATCAAACGTTTTGATTGTAGGTGATGCTGGAGTTGGAAAAACAGCTTTGGTTTATGGTCTGGCATGGGATATTGTTAATAAGAAGGTTCCTTCTTTTCTGGAAGGAGCCCGTATCTTCGAGTTGGACAATGCTTCGCTTATTGCCGGAGCCACCTATAAAGGAGAAATCGAAGACCGTTTGAAGAATGTATTGAAGGAACTTCGCCATATAGAAAATTCCATCCTGTTTATAGATGAAATACATGTTCTACTGGATAGCAGACAGGGTAATTCCGGAGCGGGTAATATCCTGAAGCCGGAGCTGTCACGTGGAGATTTGACCGTAATTGGTGCTACGACAATAGACGAGTATAGGAAGATTATCGAACCTGATCATGCGTTCTGTCGTAGATTTGAGGTCGTTCAGGTAAATGAGCCTGATTTAAAGTCTGCCATCCAGATGCTTCATAGTGTAAAGAAACAGTATACAGATTATCATCATGTCGGTATCAGCGATACTGCCGCGGCTGAATGTGTGCGTTTGGCCAAGCGTTATGTAAAGGAACGTCGGTTGCCTGACTCAGCCATTGGACTTTTGGATATGACCTTGTCTGCCATAAAGATGGTAAATGAAACAGGACAGCAGGACGTAAAAGAATTGCTTGATGAATTGGGCACTATTGAAAAAGCCGAAACGGAAGAAAGTGAAAAAGTTGAGGACTTAAAGACTTTATTGTTTGTTATGCGTAATAGGCTAAGCCCTATCTTGCAAGGAGTGATAACCGATGAAACGGATGTGAATGAACTTCAGGATTATACTGAATTGAAGAGTTATCTGCTGAATGCGTTGAACTTGATGCGCGAATTTGCCGAAAAGAAAATCGAAGAGGTAGAAATATATGAAGTCGCTGCGGTGGTAGCAAGCAGAACCGGCATTCCAATAGGAAAAGTACAGTCACAGGAGAAGGAACGTCTGTTGAATATGGAGGACTATTTGCGTAGAAGAGTTGTCGGGCAGGATCAGGCCTTGAAAACACTTACGGATGCAATCCTTGAATCGCGTAGCGGAATGAATAAGCCTGGACAGCCAATCGGCTCCTTCTTCCTTTTAGGACCTACTGGTACTGGAAAAACAGAGTTGGCAAAGGCTTTGGCTGAGACATTGTTCAATGATGAAAAATCCATGATACGCTTTGATATGTCGGAATTCAAGGAAGAACACTCTGCGGCCCTTCTGTATGGTGCTCCTCCGGGATATGTAGGATATGAAGAAGGCGGTATGCTGGTAAACAAGATAAGACAGCAGCCTTATGCAGTGGTTCTTTTTGATGAAATAGAGAAAGCCCATCCATCGGTATATGATATATTCCTCCAAATAATGGATGAGGGCAAACTTCATGACCGTTTAGGCAAAGAAGGTGATTTTTCCAATTCCATTATTCTGTTTACATCCAATGTGGGCAGCGAGTGGCTGACTAAACAGTTGGAATCGGGAAGCGTACCTTCTACTACACAGATAATGGAAGTGATGGGAAGACATTTCCGTCCGGAGTTCTTGGCCAGATTATCTGAAATTGTTCCATTCTCTCCTATCAGCGAGGATATTTTGCTGATGATATTCGACATACAGTTTAATGGCCTTAGAAAACTGCTTGACCGTCAAGGTATAGCAATTGAAATAAGTGATGATGCCCGTAAATTGCTTGCACATAAAGGATTTACTCCTAAATATGGAGCAAGGCAGGTTGCCGGTGTGATTCGTAATTATTTACGTAGGCCTATTTCCCGTCTTATAATAAAGGAAGAGTTGTCGAAAGGTAAGACCTTGAAGGTAGGATTGGATGAAGCGAATGAATTAACTTGGGATATTCACTGAAAATCAAGATTCTTATGTTTGGATATACAGTATTTTTAAAAATCGGCAATCTGGCAGCTACATCGCTGACGGATATGTATAAGGACAGCTATCAATTGATAGGGTGTGAATTTGGCTTCGCCCAAGGTATTGATTTTAAAGGTCAGGTACAAACAGAAGTTAAGGGAGGTACTTTCTATGTAACTTACCCTCATCTGCCTAACCGGGATATGATTCAGTGGATGTTGGATGCCCGCAAATATCAGAGCGGAGCTATTGTCGTTCATGATAACCAAGGTTCCGCTCTTGAAAAGATACTCTTTGAGAAAGCGACCTGTGTGGATATGGAAATCAGCTATATCCGACAGGGCAAGAGCTATATCGCGACTAAACTTACCGTACAAGCACAGAAGTTAATGTTCGGTACAGAAGAATTTGAAAATCAGTGGGCACTCTAAAAAGAAAATGTTATGGGACTTTTTAATTTTCCGCAAGTGGATAGCAACGTGAATGTAATATTCTGCGTTGATGGTGACGAGTATGAAGTCGAACAGTTCAAAATCGGCTTTCACCAGCCTGTTGATGGTAATAAGAATCAGCCGGAGGGTGAAGTTCGTGGAGGACGTATTATGATAACATTGTCACAAACCGTTAAAAATAACATCTACGGATGGGCAATCAAGCCCTGGGTGAAAAAAAATGGGGTGATACAATTTAAGACTGGAACGTCTGGGGTGATATTTGAGGTAGTGTTTACAAATGCTTATTGTATCAGCTTGAAGCGTTCTATAGGAATAGGCATAGGCTTGAACACTAGTTTGATATTATCTCCTCAAATAATCAATTTGAATGGTATTGAATTTGATAATAACTGGGTAAAATAGAAAAATATGTCTAATGAAAATGATAGTACGATAATTTATCCTGATTTGTTTTTATTGAATAATAAGATAGGACATTTTTATACAGGTCATGTACTTGGATTGGGATATGCTTTTGTACAACGTTTACCATATGATGTTGTACAAGGAAACGATTGTTATTCTAAAATAATTGATATTCAATGTATAGATCAATCAGAAGAAAGCAAAAATAAAGGATTTAATCTTGTTGCAGATAAATTAAAAAACAATATTCTAAAGAAAGATTCTTTAGGTAATTATTATGTTATATATAAAGGTGAGAAAAAAACACTTCTTTCAAGTGATGATTTAAAGATTCATTTATATTCTCTTGGTAATGATACAATGGTAAATGTAGAAATATTGTCTTACAAATATAATGGTGAGTTGAAAGGATGTAGTTGTGAGAAAATAGAGTATACAGGTGAATTACAATCTTTTGAATATAATTTTAGTACAAATATTACAGAAATAATATGGGGATTATCTGCTGCGAGTGGAGTGGTAGGTACCGTTGTAGGTCCTTTGAATGAAATGTTTGTAGTGGAAAAAAATTTTTATGATAAATTTTTGAAAACTCCCCCTTATTTAAATCGTTTATATAAAGCAAGAGAATTTTCAGAAAGATTATCTCAATCCTTAAAAAATAATGGGATTGATGTACCTTCTGAAAAATTAAATGATAAAATAATACCTAATACATTAAAAACTATTAAAAAAGGTCTTTTGTGGGCCAACAGCGCTTTAACAGCATTTGATATTTTGAATTCTCAACAGTTAAAAGTTTCTCATTTATTTTCTATTTATATGCTGACATCAGCATTTCCTGTTTCTTGGGTACTTGGTGGTGTTATTGTAGGTGTAGACATATTACTTTATGCTAATACTAAAAAGTCTTTAGGTGATTGGATAGATCATTATGCTGGAAAAATTGGTTTGGGTGATGAAAATGGGGTTATTTTTGGTAAAGACAAGAAATATCATCATGTACAGAGACGTTATGATGATGATTTTATTATAGTGCCAGATAACACTAGAGTCGTTAAACCTATAATTAATGATTTCTATGAAAAAGATTATTGACTATCTATTTTATAGATATTATATGATTAGTGTTAAGAATGAGGAATTCCCTCGTTTTGGAGCAACATGTGTATTAGCCGAAGTTATTACGATGGCTTATTTATTTGTTGTGTTAATACTGTCATTTGTTTTAACAGGAGATTTTTTTTTACCCAATACATCGGGAAGAACAAGAATTATATTAGGGATAGTAGGCTGTTTTTTGCCATGGCCTATAATATATCTACATTACAACAAAAAACGGATTACAGCTTTATTGGAAAAATATCACGACAATAGATACAATACTAAATATTCAGACAAGGCAGTATTAAGCATCCGTTATATAGTACCAACAATCGGACTTATTCTGATGCTATTTCTTTATCAATTTAAATAATAGTAAATTATGAATCAATATAAAATAATAATCATTTATTCAGTTTCAAATGGCCAATTAAAGAAGTCATTTGAAGAGGAGCTTGAGAAATATGGTTTGGAAAGATTGGGAGAGCAAGACATTTTTGTACTTCCTTTAGAGGAATATCGTACTAAAGTACAAGCGTTCAAAGCCTATCTAAGGGCTTATTCCCGTAAGCATTTGGACAGCCAAGACACAGTCTTGTTTGTGGAATCACGTATGAATGAAGATCGTACACTGACCACTATGCTTCAAACAGATTTAATGAGAGATAATGAGTAAATAATATAGTATGAGTGCACAATCATATATCAAATTATGGACTGCTGAGCCATCTGAACATGAAGATGTTCAGGCTTATGACCTATTGGAATATGAATATGATTTCAGTCAGGATGCTGATAAGACTGGACGGGTAATCGGCAATATGCAAGGCGGAAAGATAGGTATTATAATATCAGGCTTTCCGACTGATGACTTATTGGCGTGGATGCTTAGTTCGCAAATCCATAAAAATGGAGAATTAATGAATTCTTCAGGTATTCTTGGAAGTCAGAAAGAAGTTATACGCTTCAGGGGTGCACAGTGTCTTGAAATGAATGTCCACTCTACAACCAAAGAATGTCGGACTAAACTTCTGATTCATTTTAAGGAAATGGAAACAGGAGATTCGTGCTACTTAAATATGTGAGTGTTATGAGCTGGTTTAATACCCTATTCAAAAAGAAAAATGTAATGGGAAATGATGACCATTACATAATGAAATTGTGTGTGGGTGAAGAAATATATGATATTGAAGACTTCAACCTGCAATTTAAGCGTGATACTAATCGTATCGGTTTTCCGGAAGGGGAAGCATACGGTGGTATCATTATGTGTATGTTACAGGGAATGCCTGGTGATACCCTGTTAAGATGGGGAACTTTCACCCAAACATATATGAATGGGGAGATACGAGTATATCAGAAAGACCAGCCCAATCAGCAAGCTGCATTTGTAGCTCACTTTACGGATGGTAATTGCATTCAGTTCCAACGAAAGGTTGACAATGTCAATCATAAGCAATATATGCTTATAAGATTTGCTGCACGATTGTTGGAGTTTATCAATGATGAGTTTGAAAATCAATGGCGTTAGTAAATATGGAAACAAAATTCTGCAAATTACCTTTAGACTTTGGAGCATTGTTGAGCGAAGATGTCGAGAATAGCCGTCTGGAGTCCTGCTCGGAAATAGAGTCTATTGATCAGTTTATTGAGCTATTGATTAGTACAGCTCCGGGTGAGCATACCTTTGACAAGAAGTTTGGCTGTAAGATTTTTTATCTTGACTTCGAAAGTATTGTGTCACATACACGTTGGGAAGGACAGTTCTCCGAATATATCACTACAGCTGTTACCACATATGAAAAGAGACTGACCAATGTCAGCGTACGTGTAATTATAGACGACACAATGTTGCAGGACAGTATGTATGAAACATCAAGTATAAAGAAGAGAGTGCAGGTTTATGTATCTGGGAATCTGGTTCGTACAGGAGAAAGAAGGACATTTTATTATGTGATTTACTTAGGACCTATTTCAACACGATAACAGTATGAGTGAAGAAAAATACAATAAAGAGCAAATCAGGAACCGGATGCTGAAGTATGCAGCAGCATTTTGGGGTATAAAGAAGGTGGAAAATTTCGATCCGGTGGTCAAACTTATGTTGGAGGCTCTGGCGAATGAGGTTTACACACTCGGAGAGGATTTTACAGCAATTGAAACCAGACTGTTGGAAAAGACAGCCCACATACTTACACCAGGTATGCTGGCATCACCATTCCCTGCGCATGGTATTGTACATGCTTCCCCTATTGATCCTGAATACATGATAACACGTGAATCTGGTATGTATTATGAAAGTGATGTGTTGAACAGAAAACTTTCCACAGGCACGCTTTCATTTTATCCGGCCTGTGATACGATGTTGCGCAAGGTTGAAGTCAAGTATATAATATCTGATGACCTGCTTTATGAAGTCAGTCATACTTTGGAGAAGACAATGGTAGCCCGTAGCGAGGTTAAAATGCCGTCAGACTCCGTGTGGATTGGGTTGACTGTTGATGAAGCCATCAACGGACTGGAAAATCTGTCATTTTATCTTGACTTTCCGAATTTAACGGACAGCTATGAATATCTGTTCCTGTTACCTTGTACAGAATGGTATATAGATGGAAAAAGGATTGATATGCAGAAAGGCATTTATCAGAAAATGATACCATCCAGACATTCTGCTTATAGTTTTTTCCAGAATTATGATATAATGGTTATGATAGATAAGGAAGTGATGGATATATACAACAAGCATTATCTTACCATTTCCCAGCAGCTTGTTATAGATGATAAGGATAAGGTCTCATTTCCTGAAGAGCTCACAGATTATTTCAAGGAGTCTGTCGTGGATAAAATGAAAGACAGGCTGATATGGGTAAAGGTGAGTTTCCCAGCACATTTCACACCAGATACATTAGAAGACCTGCATGTCGGAGTAAATGTTGTACCTGTAGAAAACAAGTTACTCCATGAACAAAATACGAATATAGAAGATACATTTAGGGTAATTCCATTGCGTACAGGAAAAAGTGAGTCTTTATTGGCAGTGCATAGCGTGAAGGACTCTAATGGCAAAAACTATTACGAGCTGATGTTTCAACAGGAAAGCAGTATGGAGGATTGTGGAACTTATTCTTTGAGAAAGGGTGGCTGTGAACGTTTTGACTCCCGTTCGGCAAAGGAACTTCTTGTATATCTGCTTGACTTGCTTGATGACGAATCACATGCTTTTTCTGCTGTTTCCAGTGCAAAACTACAAGCGTTGGTTGGTCAGATGGAGCAATTGATGGAGCAAATGAAGCAGATAACAGAGCAAATGAATGAAACAAGGGAAACACCTTATTATTTAATGATAGACCGTATGAATGGGAACGGACAGATAACGGTGAAATACTGGACTACGAATTGCGAGATTGGTAACCAGATACAAGCCGGAGTCGAGTTGTCCCCTAATACCAATACCTATGTGAATCCAAAAACATTGGCACTTGTCAGTACGACTTATGGAGGTAAGCACTCTCCTAAAAACAGGGAACAAATAGAACATTACAAATATGGTTTTCTTTCTCATGGACGTGTTCTTACTCAGAATGATATAGCCAGTTTCTGCAAGAAAGAACTGGGAGAATTATTATTACGTACTGATATTCGTAATGGGGTGGCAATCAGTCCGATGCCCCATGAGGGATTGATACGTACAAAGGATGTTCATCTGATTCTGGGAACAAGATTGGATGAACCATTACAGGAAAAACGGATGAAAGACAATCTGCTTACCAAATTGGCAGCCTGCTCTCCGGATACTTTTAACTATAGGATATTTATTGAATATAATAACGCATAAACAGATTTTATATGAATCCAGTTGCACTACATTTTGTATCATCGTATTTGCTCATGCCTCTCCTTACCATAATATTTGGAGTTGTAGCATATTTTATTGCCAGGAAAAACAAACTGCTTAATAATAAGAGGCTTATTGTATATTTGCTTCTGAGTGGTATTGTACTAGCGTTACCGGGACTGGCGGGTTTCATGAACTATAGCTTTATGCCTTATATGTATATTTTATTGGTTGTAGTTTATTGGATTGCAGGATATTATAACAGGATGGTATTGAGAAAAGTCTTTTCATCCTCCAGTAATGAGCAACCTTCATTTGGAATCCAATTTCTGATTACAGCATCGGTTATGTTGTTTGGGGCCGGTCTTTTTTCATTGGTTTTCAATCTTTGCAATGAACTGCAATATGGAATATGGGCATCCACCTGCCTGCTTCCTTTTTCATTTCCTTTATTATATGCACAGACTGTTGACTGCTATTTTGCGATTCCTTTGGAAATCTATAAAGTCTGGAAGTATTCAGAGGAGTATGATTCGGATACTTTGTATATCAATCGTGATAAGAGTATTGTGATTGATGTGGAGGTCTTTAAAAGTGTAAATGATCCGGTTGCTGAGCGAATTACCGGAAAAGCCTCGGAGGATGTCATATTCGGACAGTGGTTTCAGCGTATGATAAATGACTGTAACCTGAAGTCTCCGTCAGCTCCAATTGAATATCGTAATGAAGGTGGAACTTATTACGAATGGGTATTTTATACTAAACCGTCTTTCTTCAGAAGGAGATTCTATATTGATCCGGAAGTAACACTTGCAGAAAATAAGCTGAAAAGACATGATGTGATTATTGCCAAGCGTGTAGCAAACGAATTGGTAAAATATAGAGAATATTAATATTGTGGATTATGGCAACGAAACAGAATAAAAGGAAATCATATCCTCTGGTAAATTGGACAGACGGATTGCTTGTAAGGAAAAATCATTTGATGCAACTGGAAGATCATTTCATCAATCAGTTGTGTGAATATCAGTCGTATCATCTCAACAGAACAAACTATGGCTTTTTACCTTTCAGAAAAGGAGAACCTGTTTCCGGTGATTTCAGCATTACAGAGCTTGTTACAGGTACTCTCGAAGTCAGGTTGAAACGTTGCCATGCTGTTACTGCTGGGGGCTATCTTATAGATTATGATGCTGATGAAAATGAAGAACTGACAGCCAGCTTCCACATTTCTGTTGAAGATAGTGATGATAGAGAACAGAAATGGGATGTGATATTGATGGCAGATCCGTTTGAAAGACAGCCTTCCGGCACTCCGGATGAAACAGAAAGTGTACCCAGACAACCGGACGCATTGCCTAAATATCGCTTGAATGTATTGCCGGCAGGGCAGGTTGATGGAGGGGAACTGGGAAGATATTATCTTGTAATCGGCCGATTGCGTAGGAATGGAAACCGTTGTGAAGTGGATGGAAATTTTATACCTCCATGCTCCAGTATGTCAAGTCATCCGGACCTGAAAGGTTATTATGCGAAATTCGGTCAACTTATTGATTCGATAGAAAAGGCTTCTATTGATATTCTGGCAAAAGTAGAGAACGCAGAGAAACAGACTGAATTAGCAGCAAATATAGGAATGTTATGCCGTCATGTAATGTTATATATATCTGATATATACTTTTCATTCCGTAATGAAGGACAGTATTATTCGCCTATACGTTTCTTAAATGTATTTTCGACACTTGCGCACCGTTTATATATTTGTCTGGGCTTTATGGGTAAAGAAGAGAAAGAAGATTTGTTGAAGTATTTTTATGAATGGAATGGTGTCAAGCCCGGTGCTTACGAAGGCGTGCTCCGTGAAAATTGTGGAATGCGTTATGACCACCATGATATTCGTTTGCTGATGGTAACGACAGAGCGCTTTCTTTGCCTCTTTAATGATTTGTGGACTACGTTGAGCCGTCTTGAGTATATCGGTAAACATAAGGAAAACATTGTTGTGGCTGAGCGTTCACGTCAATCTAAGGAAACCACAGAAACACGCTGGAATATTTTGGATTAGTCTGTACTTAAACAGTTTTTGCATGGTAAAGGAAATAGATAACATAGTGAATTTTGATGAGAGTGTGCATGCATTCAATCAACCTGATACTGATTTCAAGGCTGAGGTTGTTGCCAGTGGATTGAAAGAACAGGGTTACGATGCAGAACGGACGCTCATTTTAAGACGTGGGGATATAAGACGCGGTTATTCGAAGGATATTCATGATATACATTCAGAATATTCACACTATGACTTGACCGATTATCTTTATCTGTATGTAAACAGGCGCAGTCTTTATGACATGTTACCTGAGTCTATATTTCATCGTAACCTTTATCAGACAGGAAAAATTTCAAAAGAGCAGGTTCTGGAGGAGATTCGTATCCATCGTGATGAAGAGTTCTTCGCAAGAAGATTTTTCAAGCCTTTCGAGATTTCCTTGGATTATATGCTGGTTGCTTTTCAAAACAAGGAACGGCGTATTGATGAAATGAATGTTCATCGGGATTTTATAAATATATTCTCCCGGCAATGGCCAGTCCTTGATTTGCTTCCCGTCCATTTAGCTGTAATGCTGATACACATGCTGACCTATCTGGAACAGATAACAGTAAGTACGGAGAATATAGGTAAATGTATGAGCATACTGATGGAAGTACCTGTATCCCTGAAAAAGGGTGGGAAATGCGTTACGGAAGTTGATCCGGACATTGTCCCGAAATTAGGTGAGTGTATTTTGGGAGACAATATGGTAATTGGCAATAGTTTTGATGATGGGACTTATGAAATGGAACTTGAAATCGGTCCTATCTCTGCATCCAGAATGGAAGGTTTCTCTCCGGGAGCCAAAGATTATCAGATATTGCAATCTTTGGTTGAGCTTTTTTTGCCAGCCGACAAAATAATAAATACACGTTACATCATCCAGCAGGAAGACTCTCGCTTCAAGCTTGGTTGCTCTTCTGAGCAAGGGACTTTTTTAGGAATAAGTAGTTACCTGTAAATAAAAAATAAAAGTATGAAACCTAAGAATAATTCAGAAGTAAGAAAAGCATATTTGAAGTTTGCCGCTTATTTAATGGCTTGCGTCATATTTGCCGTTTTAATTTTTGCCTGTTTCTTAAAGACATCAGGCGTTGAGGTTAAAAGAATAACTACGAAAACCCAGGAGTATGACCGGGTATATACCCGTGAAATAGCCCTTTCAAATAGTGTGGATTCTGTCTACCAATATATGAAACTGATGAACACTTCTCCACAGATTAATGATGTATTACTTCAGGGAGTAATCAGTACAAAAAAAATGAATATCCTTAAAAACATACAGGATATGGAAGAAAGGGACTGTAAATTGTACAGACAACTGCTTGGAAATATCAATCTGTTCTTAGGAGTTAAGGATTCTATCCGGTTACTGAAAATCCAGGAGGAAATGGTAAAAAATGATTTGATGCAATGTATCAAGGATAATTGGAAGACTCGTAGGAATCTTAATGTAGGCTCTGGTAATAACAAATAAAAATAGAGGATTATGGACAATAATAGAAATAACCTGAATAAACGGGAAGTCTTTATGGGACATGCCTATGTATTCCTGTTCTTTATCATAACAACTGTAATATGTTGCATTAGTATATTCATGTGGAATTCAGACTTCAGTATGTTTGAGCAGAAAGAGTTTGTAAAAGTAAAAATGAACCGTATCAAGGACTATCAACAAGAACAGGCAGATCATCAAGTCTCTGTTGATTCCTTGTTTCGTAAGATAGAGAAGTTTGAACCGGGCGTATATGCTCAATATGAGGAAGATGATATTCGTTATCTGATAAACAATCTGAAAAACACATACGAAAAAAACAATTGGGATAAGAGGTATAAATTATTTATGCACATTGCTGATTTTTACGACATGTGGTTGTCGGATAAAAAGCAATTGTGGAGTATTCAGCAGAATATCATTACGTTCAAGGCAAATTTGGAGGAATGTGAAATTGGATTGCAGAAGAAACTTGAAGATCTGAGTTCCGGTACAAAAAAATAAATATTATGGGAAAGATTTATACGCGTAAATTTATGCTTGTTATAGGAGCTTTGTTGCTTTGTATAGTACTGGCTCTATTGATACGATTGTTGTTCTCAAGCAGGACAATCAGGATGACATTGAATCCTATAGAGGTAGAAGTCGGCGAACCTGTTCACTATTCAGACAGTACACGTAATGCAAAAAAATGGCTTTGGGAGTTCGGCAACGGAGACAAGTCAAACAAGCAAAGCGGGGAATATATTTTTATGGAGCCTGGACGTTATCAGATACGCCTCAGAATAGATGATGCGCTGGAAGAAAGCAAGATTGTGACTGTAAGAAGAAAAAAGAATGATTATGGAAGTGAGCAGTTGGTGAAAATTGAAGCCCCGTCAACTGCTATGCAAGGTGAGATTGTTACATTCAGAGGGTATGGTGTATCTAAGGAATGGAGATGGCAGTTTGGTGAGTCTGGTATTGTAGACTCAAGGGAGCAGAATCCATTATATTCTTATTCTGAGCCGGGCAAATATGAGGTGCAGCTTATGACTGAGAATACCCAATACCCGATAAGACATACGATTGAAGTCATTCCTCAATATACCGAAAATGATTCAACAGACATATTGGTGGTTATAGGGAATGATATTCGTGAGCATTTGCAAGCTATCGTGGATGGAAAGCCATTCAACACTCATTATAACTATATATTGAAAAAATATTTGTGCGGTAATCCTGATGTGGCTGTCACTATAAACAATAACAAAAAGAATGATTTCTATTCTTATTGTCAAGGTCTGAAAATAATTGCCCGTAAAAAGACACTTATTGATGATGTATTTGTAGATATGGGTGATGATCTAAATAATGAATGTGTTATGCAGCTGATGGTAACCCAGCACGAACGGTTTTCAGAACAAAAAAGGTAAGTTATGAAAAGAAATAGATTGTCAAGTCTGTTCCATGCCGGATGTCTGTGCAGTTGTTTTATCGGTTTGATGGCGGCATGTGGTCCGGTAAATCGTTTTACGAGGGTAAAGAAAGTACCTCGTGAGTACGTGAACAATTATTGTATAGAAGGATTAAAAGCACCACGTGATTTTGCAGTATTCAAGGGTAATCCGTGGATTGTATTTGCTCAGGAATCTTCCTCTTCTTATATGAGTCCAAGTGGAAAGAATGAGATGGATAATGTGGAGTATATGGATGCGTTTCTGGTCATAAAAGAGAAAGGTGACTGGTTGAAGCTGATAAAATATGATCCTTCTATTTTGAAGAATGGCAGATTAAAGGAGTGGAAAAAGGCGAAATATGTCGGTTGGATTAATAAGAATGAACTTTTGCTGACAAGGAATGGTATTACGGATGTCATGACAGGATTTAAAAACAAGATGGTTCTGTTGCCATTTGATACCACAATGTTTGTAAATGCCGAAAAATATTTTGCAAATGATTCCATAAAGCTATACGGAAACACAGACTTGACCAAAGAGATTGGTAAAATTCCAATGTATAGTCTTGTGTATCCTTACAAGAAAGCGGTAGATGGAACACATATACTTGTCGGTTGTAGTCCTATGATTGATGCAGACAGCATTGATCTAAAAACTATAGGATGGATTGATAACAGATTGTTGACATCTTCCGGACAGCAGTTGCACATAGATGTAGCGTCATTGCCTAAGGACGTTTTCACTACGATTGATAAAGAAAAAGGAGATACGATAAACTTATGTGCCTCTGAAAGAATCAAAAGCCGGAATTTGTCAGTTCTGAATCCGGCTATAAAATATAGTCCGGTACTTTCTTATAGAGAAAATGATACAACACTATGCTTCCGGACCCATCTTCCTATGCCGATTATTGACAAGGGAGACAGTTATGTCTTGAATGTAAATGGAAATCCAATCTATTATGATACTTTTAAGAACAAAATCGAACAAGATTTACAACATATCAATATAGTATTTGTAGTGGAAGGGAAAGATATTACCATTGAACGTTTCCCGGCTTTGGTAAATGCAGTTCAAAGTTTGCAGTCAGTTCTGGTAAACGATGAAAGTTTTACATTCAGGTTTGGGGCGGTACTGACTTTTAATGAAGAAGGCAGCTTGAACGATCCTATCTGTAAATTAACCCCTGATTATATGGAGATGCTTGATTTCCTTTCTGCCAAAGCTAAAAATTCGGAAAAGCTGAAGCCTGTATATGGCAGATTTGGAAGCTGGTCTGGGGTAAGAATAGGTGTAGATATGTTCAATCATCATAAAGATGAAACGAATGTATTGGTCGTAATTGGTGATAAAGGCTATAATACTGAGTTCGCAGACTCTGCCTTGGTGAATCGGATGGTAAAAAACAATTGCCGTTTGTTGGGATTCCAACTGTACGGGGGCGAGCCTGATAATTTTAACAATTTTGTACTTCAACTTGGAAATATGATTGATTGTTATGCTCCACGGATCAGCCAGAAGAAAAGAGAACTGATGGTATATCCGGATTTGATACGGAATGGCAATGAATATATGGAAGTAAATCATAATACTTATTGTTTGGACTTTCCAGATAAAAGTATGACTCAGGGATGGCTGGTATTTCCACAGAAGAATGAATCTTTGGAAATGGAAAGTCTGACTCAGGCTGTAGATTCCATGTTGTTGCAAGTTAAACTTGATAATACCATATTGTACAACCAATTGGAAAGAGCTTTTGCGGAGGTCGGTACAAATCGGTATAAACTTGATTCAACATTTGTAGCTTATCATCATATAAAGAAAACTGATAAACAGCCCATAATGTCAGCATGTCCTTCTATAGAACCTGGATGGGCGCTTCCATTATCTCCTGTTGTATTACCTGACAGTCTGTCTTCTACATTGGATTATTATTTGCTGGTGAATGAAGATGAATTTAAACGACTCAGGAAATATATAGAAGAACCAGCTAAGTTAGTGATTGATTATAAAGTTGAAGTTGTAAGAAAAAAGAAACAGGCTAATGTCAATATCTGTGATTGTCCGGAAGACTATATAACAGATAATAACGATGAAACAGCTATTAGTATAAAGAGAGACAGCCTGAATGTTCCTGAGTATGCTTCAACTCGTCGTGTCAGAAGAAAGCTCGTATGGCATTTCCTTTCTGAGAGAAATACAGATAAGTATTGTAAAATTAAAAGGAAGGCTTCCTTGAGAATGCCTATATCAGAATCTTTACGAAGATTTACTTCATGTCCGGTGGACTATCCGTTTTTTGAGGTATATCGGATTAAGGACTTGAAGAAAAAGGAGATGATTACCGATGTAGAATTGGACAAACTGATTGAATATTTTAAGGAAAAGAAGAAACTGTTGGATGAAGCTGCCGGTAAATCATTTCAATCTAATGGACAGACGTATTATTGGATTAGCCGAGATTTGTTACCATAGTCATTCATTTGAAAATTTATCATTATGATATACCAAGCAATATTGAAAATCAGAGGTAAAGAGATACCGATACTTTATTATAGTTATCGGTGTCATATACAACATTGTGATGATCCTAATTTAAGGAGAATCATACAACTTCATATTGAGGCTTGTGAAAAGACGGGTAATCGAGAATACTTGCCTGTTGAAGGAGATCTGATAACACTCATGTTTGAATGTAGTGGCGACGAACAGTTCTTTTATGAATGGCTGAATGTAGAAGGAACTATACATTATGGGGAAATCCATTTTATTTATAACGAAAATGAGGTTGTGGATATTTTTCGGTTTTGGGATTTTTTTTGCTTGAAGATAGAGGAAAGTATGAACTCTGGAAGTTCTTCAATGGCAATGACCGTGTATCTATCACCAGGAATTATCAAAAGGAATAATTTGGAGGTAAGGGAGAAGGAGTGGAAAACGAGTGATCCAACAATTCCTATTAGTGAGGAAGATACAATTAAAAACAAAACAGAGAAGTATGTAGTTCCTCAAAAGGGTACTATTTTTACCGAGAAATCTTCTGATTTGCTTTCTATGACTGATCAGGCAATCATTGATGCTCAAGTAAAGTCTATAAAGCAAATTTTGAAAAAAGAAGAAAAACGATTTAAGGATTTATTGCAAAGTAATAATAAGGATGAACCAAGTAAAAAACAAAAAGGTAATTTTGGGGAGATAAAATCTTGTTTAAATTTGCTGACTAGTGAGAATTTAAAGAAAGGTGTAGATGGCAAACGGTATAATTTGATAAGAATCGGTGATGATACGCCTAATAGTTTGGACTCTAAAATTAGGCACGGTATTGATGGTGTTTATAGAAATTTAACACCTTTGCCCAAATTTATTATTGATGAAGCTAAATTTGGAACTTCGAGATTAAATCCTAAAACAAAAGATGGACCTCAAATGAGCATTAAATGGATTCAATCAAGAGTTACTCAGTTAAACACTAAAGGAATAATTTCAGATGAAATTGCTGAAGAAATTATTGATGCCTTAGATGTAAATTCTGTTGATAGAGTTCTAACTCATATCTCTGAAGATGAAAAAATTACTATGTATTTAATTACAGATAATGGCTTGATAAAAATGGATGTTGAATAAATAGATGTTAAAAAATATGGTTTTACGAGATAATTTATTTACAGAAAAGCAATATTTAGATCAATTGACTAAATATTCACGGAGATGTAGACAACTAGAAAATAGTATTGATGAACTTCTTAAAGCGGAAAGTGAACATGTTCAGTTATATTCGGTTTCGAATAAACAGGTTCTTCATAATAAATACAATACACTTTTTAGTTGTAAACTAAATTCTTTTGTGACAAAATATTCAATGGGAGAAGATGTGGTAAAATTAAGAAGTGATTATGATGATTTAGTAAAAATATTAAAGGATAATTGGACTATTACAGGTGGGTATGTACAGATGTTATGGATGTTATCTATAGGAATAATGTTAGATACAGATATTAGCAATATACTGATATTATCAGATATGATAAATGATGAACGTGTTGATGATTTTATATATAATATTTTTGTAAAATATAGATTGTCAAATTGGGAAAGAAATTCGAATACTATATTGTTTCCAATTCCTTACCAAAGTATATTATCCATATTTATAAGTAGTAAGAAAAGTCACTTATTGGCTATTGACAAAATAGAGAAATATATTAAAAAGGAATGGTATAGGGGACACTCTGATTGTTCATGGTATAACGATCATAAATATGGCATTGTTCACAACGGTTATTGGAGTTTTGAAAGTGGTGCATTGGTCAAAGTATTGGGGCTTGATGACAGTAATTTGAAAGGACAGCCATATTACCCGTACGATATGGTTCATTGGGCGGATGGTCAAAAGTAATTAACAATTAAAAACAAGACAGATATGAGTTATTATGTTTATGCCTATTTGGTAGATGCAGATAAAGTAAAAGCTGTTTACGGTTCGCACAATGTAGATTTGTTGAACCATCTGTCTTCTTCGCTAAAGGAGAAGTTAGACAATTTAAATAATTATTTTAGAAGTAAAATAAGTCCATCAGAAAATGCTTATAGTGTACTCGCTGATATAGTAAACGGAGAGAAGCGTTCTCCATACATTGCGTTCATGTATGGATATGTATATGAAGTAATCTGTGAATATTATGGCCGAATCATCTACAATGCCGAGAACTTGTGGCAACTGGATGAACAGAGTACCTTTATTCCTATTCCACTTAGTAATGATTTCCCTTATATCATAAGTATTCCGATGTCAGAATTAGAAATCAAAAAGCAACAATATACAGCATTGGAGGCTGGAAATGGCATTGGTGATTATGATTATGAAGAAGAAATGGATGATTTGAATTTTATTTTTGATGAAGCCATTGAAGCCCAGAAAGATTTGATAATTACTGTTTATTGAAAAATGTATGAATGATTTTCAAACATCCAACCAGTTTAGTCTATCCTTTGTATTTTTTCTGACTGTTGATTGTAACTATGACTATACAATGGATTATATGGAAAACGTAGCCCGTAGCTTCACGAAGAAGTATCCGAGCTACCTTATCCATAAGAAAAGCGAAGAAAAAATAAAAGCCTTTTTGACTGACAGGGTGAAGGCCAAAGTGGAAAGCTTTGTGAATGCGGAGGCAAAGAGCGTGACGGTGACTGAAGTGCGGGAAATAGCGGACCTGATAGCGGAATACGAAGGAACGGAAAACTCGTCCCCTTATGGCATGCATCCAGTAGATGCCCCCTCGTTGGGAAATACTGGCATGGAGCTTGCCATGAGCGTGACCACAGATGCTTCGGATATCCGTCCCGTCAATGTTACCAAGCCTACAGGTGCGTCGGGAAAACCCAAGATAATGAAACGTAGTGTCATCCGTGTAACTATGGAGTTGGAAGTGTTGATGGAAACCAAGCAGTATTTGCAATTCCTGCAACAGATACCGGATTTGTTAGGTCTGCATGAATTCCCTAATTTAAGATGTCGTGTGATATACAATCAGAAAAAGGTAACAATCAATGAGGAATCAGCACCTATTGAGGTAAAGGTTGTAGATAATAGAAAGTATCAACGTTGGTTTATTGTCTTCACATTATTGATGATATGTAGTATTGGTGGCATTATAGCGTTGTTCTTTTCTATTCCGAACTTGTATAAACAGGATATTCATTTCTTGCATAACGACACGATTCATCAGGATTTCACCATATCCAATAGCCGCATTGACTTGGACAATGTAAGTCTGATAAAAAATGGCGGTAAAGATACGCTTATCATTAAAGACAAGAAGATATTCATTTCTAAATGAGGAAATATGGAAGATTTGATACATATACATACCATAAAAGGAATGTTGTCCCAAAGTGGCTGTCCGGAGGATTTGCTGGAGCATTATCTGAAGTTTCTTAAAACAGGAGGTCAGCAGGTACAGATAATCAGAGGAGAGGTGAACGTGATGTTTCAAAAGGAAGAACAATATCGGAAAAGAAGAAATGAAGCCATGAGAGGAAGCGTTACTTTTCATAATAAAGATAAGGGAACAATTGGAAGTTCTGATACTGGTATATTTATCGGTATGGAGTTCATTCAATCTTGTTTCCAGCATGGAATTCCGGCACGGATGTCTAAAGTGCGTAGGGAACATGGGAAAGTGATGGAGATTGAAGTGGTATTTGGGGTATAATAAAAGAATGTCTTACAGATAGTATTGCAGGAAATAATTGTTTGAATTACAAACTAAATGTTAAGAGTGTCATTACAGAATAAAATCCTTTTGGGGTATTTGTTATTAGTGATGGTTATTAGTAGTATGACCGCCATATTGTTGCATGAACGGAAACGGATGCATGAAATAGAAGCAGAGACCACAGAAATACGTAAAATCCGTAAGGATATAAATACAGTCCACCGGTGTATTACAGAACTGGCAACACATGGAGAATCTGTCATTACATGGAATGAAATGGATTTCCGGAAATACAGAGACCAGCGACTGGGGGTAGACAGCCTACTACAGATAATGAAGCAATATGTGGGTGGTTTTGTGCATATGGAACAAATAGACACTCTTTGTAATTTGCTTGAAGAAAAGGAAAATCATCTGCTACATATTATGGAAACTGTTGCGATACAGAGAAAGACGGATAGTCTCTTGGTGAATCACTTGCCGGAAGTGGCCAGAAGAGCGACCCGTGTAAGGATTGTTACACAAAAGAAAAGTGGTATAGCTGGATTCTTTGGCGGCAAGAAAAGTGTACAGGTTTTGCCTTCTGCTCAAGAACTACATGCTTTCAGTGACAGTCTGATTGCCTTGCAACGGATACATACTGTAGAAATGGAAACTTATGCAGACAGTCTTCGTTCCAGGAACCGTACTTTGAACCGTGAGTTGTCGCAGCTGATCAGTAGCCTTGATAATCAGGCACAGGCGGTATTTGCTCAAAAAGATCAGAAAATAGCAGAAGCACAGGATTTATCTT
>OGMT01000338.1_pt1 | contig 39718 bp, 26 predicted proteins | sample 1573271 | NCBI WGS metagenome assembly OGMT01 (sample SAMEA2582000, study PRJEB24529) | metagenome | biome: Human gut stool | place: China | collected 2011 | reverse complement strand
ACCTTCGGTTCTTATATTTAATTCCGGCGGAGCGCAGATCCGCCGGCACATTAGTCTTGTTGGTTATTGACGCAACCATTACGTTGGCATTTGCAGGACTAACTTTTTTAATTTTTAATTCTTAATTTTTAATTGCGCAAGGCCTGATTGCGCTCAGCGCCCTAATATACCGGCTGCCCGAAGGGCTTAACTTTGGTAACCGTGGGTCATTACCCACGGATTAAAGCTCTAGCAATGCGAGCACCCGAAGTGGTGCTACTCTTGTTATTATGTCACTTCCTTGTTTGCTATTATGTCCGTTATTTGCTCTAATATAGCACCACTTCGGGTGCTCATAGTTTGCCTTGCACAAGCCGTGGGTGTATCACCCACGGTTACTGAAGTGTAGCCCTTCGGGCTATAAGTTTGTATTATGGTATTTTTAAGCGGATTAAAAAAATCCTTATATTTAATTCCGGCGGAGCGCAGATCCGCCGGCACATTAGTCTTGTTGATTATTATCGATAGTAATATATTGAAAAGAATCAACAAAGCAATTGAATTTTTAATTCTTAATTTTTAATTGCGCAAGCCTGCTTGCGCACTACGGTTCCCCTAATGCCTCTACGATCAGTTTTACCTGTGCGGGCGTATAGGTGCGCGACTTAGGCGATGCGCCTATGGCTGCAAGTTGTTCACGAAGGTTAGGATAGCGGTCTATCCATAACGAGAGCTTATGATAGGCGGCACGGGGATTCATGTCGGGGCAGTAAGCCTGGGCAAGCTCCATGCGGCCGTATGTGCGTATCTTGAAACATTCCATATCTGCTTTGACTTAAAGACTCCGTCGCTCCGTAGAAAGGCGTGAGATGCCTGCGGCAACGGGGACTGTTATTATGTAGCTAAGATACGAAAAAATTGCGAGATAAGCAAAGGTTTATGTAACTTTAAGTCACTGTAACTCACCATTTTACACATTATCTCATTTCTGACTTTTGCTGCTTTGTATCTTTGCAAAAGAAAGTTCAGTAAATTGATAATTATGAAACGTAGTTCAGCGTAAGCTAAAAGAAGTTCAGCATAAGCTAATTGGTGAAACAGGAAGTAAGCGGATTGAAAATCCTGATACTCCTTTCCGGCGGAGCACAGATCCGCCGGCACAATAGCAAACGTAGTGGTTGCGAGAAGAATCAACAAGGCATTTGACTCTAACTACTAGCTCACCTTAGTGAGCGATAACTACTATAACTACTTTAACTCCTGACAAGAAACGGAGTTCGGCGCAGCTAATTTGTGAAATAGGAAGTAAGCGGATTGAAAATCCTGATACTCCTTTCCGGCGGAGCGCAGATCCGCCGGCACATTAGCAAACGTAGTGGTTGCGAGAAGAATCAATTATGCATTTGACTCTAACTACTAGCCAACTCCGTTGGCGATAACTACTATAACTACTTTAACTCCTGACAAGAGGAGCACAGACGCCATAAATTAATTATGAATTGTGAATTATAATCGTATTATTAATCTTTAAAACTTTAAAAACTATGATTCGTTACAAATTGTATCAGAACAAGATGGAAGGCAACACGGGGTATAACCTATGGTACGCCCGCGCCGTGTGCGACGAGACTTACGACACGGAGATGCTTGCCAAGCACATGTCTACTCACAACACTCCCTACTCGCCCGGAGTTATACATGGTGTGCTGAAAGACATGATTGCATGTATCAAGGAACTGCTGCTCGACGGCAAGAACGTTAAGCTGGACGACCTGGCGATATTCTCCGTCGGTATAAGGAGCAAGGGTGCCGCCTCTGTTGCCGCCTTCAACGTGGCCGAATATGTCAGCGGTCTGAAACTCCGCGCACGTGCCACCGGTAACCTCTCAACCTCTACCCTGAAACAGGACGCCGTGGTGAAACAGCTCACGAAATACTCGGTAACTGACACCGGCGAAGGAGGAGGAATTTAAATGAAAAGTGAAAAAACAGAGTTTGACGTTAGTCAATCCAATTGTATTGTAGGTCCTTTTCGCAAGCATTATGTTTGCCGTTGACTCTAACTTTAACTCATGGTTGAATTGAACCCACAAGACATATGGATTTTCATTCTTAAGTTTTCACTTTCGTAATACTGCGATAGTTTAAGCGGATTGAAAACAGCCCTACGCAGAGTGACGAAAAGAAGCCACTTTGAAGCCTCCCCACGGGGGAGGTTTGGAGGGGCTCTTTTTCTTTAACTTAATATTAAATTTATAATAAATATGAACGACCAGAAGAAAACTATCTTTAAGATTATTATTCAGACTGTAATCAGTGTGCTGTCGGCCGTAGCCGCAGCTTTCGGCTTACAGAGTTGTATGTAAACTTACATGACCGATGAGAACAATTACTCTTATCATCATTCACTGCTCGGCGACTCCCGAAGGGAGGAGCCTGAGCTTTGAGGAGTGCCGGCGCGACCATATAATGCACAGACACTTCAGGGATATCGGATATCACTTCTATATCACACGCGACGGCACCGTGCACGACGGACGGCCCATAGAAAAGGTCGGGGCGCACTGCGAAGGCCATAACTCCCACTCTATCGGCATCTGCTACGAAGGCGGACTTGACGCCAACGGCAAGCCGGCCGACACCAGGACTGAAGCCCAGCGCAAAGCCTTGAAATCTTTAGTAGAGAGAATGCACCGTCTGTTTCCTAAAGCCCTTATCGTAGGCCATCATGACCTAAACCCACGCAAAGCATGCCCGTGCTTTAAGGTAAATTCATAATTGGGTTGGACCGAGCTACGTTTTTGTATGGAGTTAAAGTAGTTAAAGAAGTTATCGCCAACGGAGTTGGCTAGGAGTTAAAGTCATATGCAAACGTAGTACGTGTGAAACAGACCAACAAAGCAATTGGATTTTTCACTCTTCGTTCTTCACTCTTCACTTTCGTAAGATGCACTACGTTGCTAATGTACCGGCGGATCTGCGCTCCGCCGGAATGGAATATCAGGATCTGTGATCCGATTACTTCCTATTTTGTATTGTCATGTTGTTTTAAACTCGCTTAGACATTTAGATTTTTAACTTTTAATTTTTAATTTTCGCCAGAACAGTCCGATTACTTCCGCCGGAACATTAGTTAAAGCCATATGCCTTTATTGCTTCACGTCAACTGCAAGACTAACTTCCTTAATTTTTAATTGCGCAAGGCCTGATTGCGCTTTTGCATCTGCTTTTCGTTCCTTACTTTCGTAAAACAGCGGTAGTTTGAGCGGATCAGGAAATTAGCTGCGCTGACCTTCGGTTCTTATATTCGATTCCGGCGGAGCGCAGATCCGCCGGCACATTAATTAGCTAACCCAATTGTGAATTATGAATTATGAATTGTGAATTATGAATTATAAATCATTTTCATATTTTCTCCAGATCCGTTGGCGATATGTTCATGCGGGCACAGCCGAGGATGTCAAGCTGCACTACGATGTCGAGGTTGGCGGCATCGGCTGAGTCGTGGCTTTCGCATCTTACGATGTTGCCTTCTAGTCCAAGGAGTTTGCCGCGCACAACACGCACCTTGTCGCCAAGACGCAGCGGCAGGGGCTCGATAGTGATGGCGGCATCGGAGTTGTAGAGGATAAAGCGGAGCTTCTCTATTTCACGGTCGGGCACGATGGCTACGGGATGCCAGCCGTATTGGTTGGTGGCAGCGGCACGGTTGACCATGAAGCGCTTTACGAAAGGAAGGTTGACAACATGATGGCGGCGATCAGCCTCGGTGCAGCGCACAAAGACGGCTGCAGGAATAACAATACGGTCGATGATTTTACGGCGCCCGTTCTTCCAGCGGCGCAGCTCTTTTTGTGTAGGAACGTATGTGTCGTAGCCCAATGCAGCAATCTTTTCGGCACACACTTTTTCGGTGTTATTGCTTACTATCGCGACGTACCATCTGAAAGGTTGAGATACGCCTACGGCGTCGCCAGCGTCATTATTAGCCGTCGCAAGATTGTCGTTCGAATTTACATTTCCGTCCATGAAAGTCCGGTTTATGTTTGCTCTTTTATGATGCCCACGTTATTATATAATATGTGAAACACCGGTGCAAAAGTAATATTTTTTATATAAATAAGTAAACAAAAGCGGCATTTTTTTTGAAGCCGTACTGTAGGCGGAACAAACAAAACGAAAAAACAGACAACAACGCATACACGTAAGCATCTGACAAAAAAGAATTTACAGGCACAAGCATCCTGCAACAAACCGCCTTGGTGCATAATGGTTCATTTGCATCGTGAGAAAACAAAGATGCTGAAAGTCCCAGACAATAATGGTATTGTAATTGGGAGTTAAAGTAGTTAGAGGAGTTATCGCCAACGGAGTTGGCTAGGAGTTAAAGCCAAATGCCTTGTTGATTCTTTTCTTTGTAATAGAATTGATAATAAACGACAAGGCTATTGTGCCGGCGGATCTGCGCTCCGCCGGAATTGAATATAAGGATCTCCGTCGGAACAATGATAATTACTATAACAATTTCTTAATCCGTCAATTATTTAACGATACAATTAATGACAGCCAACACAATATTCTACAAACCACAAATAAAAAGCAATAAAAAAGGAATGTCATTTGAGACATTCCTTTTTTATCTCAGCATGTATAATCATTTACACTTTATCGGACTTATTAAAAGTTTCCAAAGACATAGCTTTTTCTAACTGTCTCGTTACATTTTCTGAAACTTTCTCTGATATGCGAGCTGAAATATCCTCAACTTGCTCCCTTGTCAATAACGTCCCCTCCATTTTTGCATGAGAGTCAAAACTACTAATTATGGTACACATATATAAATTCCTTTCTTACTTAAAATAATTACTGAAAAAAGGCGCATTTAATTCTGGTCTGAAATAATGCTTTCTATTTATCCATACAAAACCGTCACCTTTAGATATAACTGCGACATCAACAGGTCCACCAACAGTTTCTTCTCCTGGTTGCATTCTTCTAACGAGAGAAGTTAGAGATATAAAACTTTCTGCCATATTTGCCATATCTTCCTTATCTAAGGACACAACAGTATTCAGCAATGGTTCTGTGTAAGTTTTACGCATTTCCATATTTATCAGAGATGTTATTTCATCAATTACTTGTCTTAAATCCAATTTTTTAACAGCTTCCGATACCGCAGCTGTAGATGGATTTGAATCAAGAATCTTTGTTATAATACCGGAAAAGGATGCTATAGATTTGTCTATAACGTTATAGATGATGTCCTGAAAACTAGGATTTATGCCTCTTATGATAGTCTGTGTAACATCAATCTGTGCAAAGGGTATTATTATAGCTCCAGGACCATGTTCCGTAATTTGTGCAATATTTTTATCATCAAGATAGTATTTCAGACGATCATTTATACCCAATGAAATATTTATCGGATACAATGACGGATATATTTCTTCTTCACCATAACCCACAAACACCAAACCTGTATAAAGTGGCATAGAAAATTTAGCTGATATATAATAATAAAAAGATTCAACTAAAAGGTCTATATTTTCAATTTTATTTTTTACAGCATAATCACTTATATATTGACCGGAATATTTTTTAAAATCATCATATGTATATGATACAAACTCCTGACATCTGTCTGCATTTTCATTTTTCAACAAACATTCGTTCAATTTTTCATCTATCAAATCCTTTGTTATTTCATCCTCAGAAATTTCTTTATCTCTCGATATTTCTTTACGACAAATATTAATAAAAGATTCCAAAAAATAAATCATATACTCGAGCTGAGTACGTTCATCACAAAAGAAATGACGCAAATGTAAGAATTTGATAAAATCATTAACATAATCCTCCAAACGAGGAAAACTCCGATCATTAATCTGCTTACGATATTCCTTTATAATTATATCCCATGGAACACCCATAAAAGCGGCATTATTATATGTCATTACAGCTACCGGATGATATTTTGACAGGGTAAATATTTTATTTGCACTATTTACCACTTTATGAGTATTACCCATTGTAACAGCACTATCTGCCGCAATTGCCACAGCGTGTTTATTCAAGACTCCAACTATTGCTGTCATGTTGTTTACATTTTAAACGGTTACAAATATACGAAAAAAAAAAATGATGTTCATAAATGAACAAGTATTTTTTATCTTTTAAGCATGTTTTCTTTAAGGATAAAAAACAATTAAATTAAATATATGAAAATAATTAAACATATAAATCCGTTCTTAAACTATCATATCGGCTTGACAATTATGAATTATTTATCGACTTCAACCGAACAACAAAAAATAAAAACTGTGTTTTTTATTTTGTAATACATTCGATTTGAAGTATCTTTGCATAAGATATACTGCATCTCTGCATAACATTCAAGCATGGCTTGAGGATTACGCACACGCAATGAGGACGTTATCTTCGCTTTGATTTTTTGTATTATGAAAGAATATATTGTTTCTGCGCGCAAATACAGACCTATGACCTTCGACTCGGTTGTGGGACAGGCGGCTCTTACCACTACGCTGAAAAACGCGGTGAAGAGCGGAAAGCTGGCTCATGCCTACCTGTTCTGCGGACCCAGGGGCGTGGGCAAGACTACATGCGCACGTATCTTTGCCAAGGCCATCAACTGCCAGAACCCTACTGCTGAAGGTGAGGCCTGCAACGAATGCGAAAGCTGCAAGGCGTTCAACGAACAGCGCTCGTATAACATCTTTGAGCTCGACGCTGCCAGCAACAACTCGGTGGAGAACATCAAGGCTCTGATGGAACAGACAAGAATACCGCCGCAGGTGGGTAAGTATAAGGTGTTTATCATCGACGAGGTGCACATGCTGTCGACAGCGGCATTCAACGCCTTTCTGAAGACTCTTGAGGAACCGCCTGCACACGTGATATTCATCCTGGCGACGACAGAGAAGCACAAGATTCTGCCTACCATCATATCGCGCTGTCAGATTTATGACTTTGAGCGCATGACGGTGCCCAACATCATCAACCACCTGAAGATGGTGGCCGACAAGGAAGGCATAACTTACGAGGAAGAGGCGCTGAACGTGATAGCGGAGAAGGCCGACGGCGGAATGAGAGACGCGCTGTCGGTGTTCGACCAGGCGGCAAGTTTCTGTCAGGGCAACATCACATATAAAAAGGTGATTGAGGACCTGAACGTGCTCGACGCCGACAACTACTTTAACATCATCGACCTGTGCCTGGAGAACAAGGCGGCAGACGTGATGGTGCTGCTGAACAACATAATAAACAAGGGCTTCGACGGCGGACACCTGATAAACGGACTGGCGGTGCACGTGCGCAACGTGATGATGGCAAAGGACGAACAGACGCTGCCGCTGCTGCAGGCGAGTGCATCGCAGACGGAGAAATACAAGGCGCAGGCTGCCAAATGCAGTTCGGCGTTTCTGTATAAGGCGCTGCGCATTATCAACGACTGCGACATAAACTACCGCCAGAGCAGCAACAAGAGACTGCTGGTGGAGCTGACGCTGATAGAGATAGCGCAGATAACTCAGCCTGACGACGAAGGGGCAGCCTCGGGGCGTTGCCCTAAGAGACTGAAATCCCTGTTTAAAAGACTTATGGGCGAAAGGCCAAAGGCGGCTATGCAGGTGGCCGCGGCCGAGCCCAGCGTTAACCGCCATACGGCCATTGCCAAGCACAATGCCGAGAAGGCGGCAGAGAGCGTCGTGTCTGCAAGCGAAGGCAGCAGCACCGACAACAGCATCAACAACGGCGACGGAGCAAAGGTAGCACAGCCGGCTATGACGACGAATCTGCGAAAACTGAAACTGGGCAGCATCGGCAAGACGTTTGCCAACCTGAGACGTCAGGGCGAAGAGCCGCAGATGGTGGCGGAGCAAGACGTAGAGGTTGTTGACAACGGTGAGCACAACACGTTCACCGAGGACGAGATGCTGACGCAATGGGTAGGCATGTGCAACCGTATGCCACAGCAAATGACAGGAATAGCGGCGCGCATGAAGAACATGATGCCGACAATAAAGGAGTTTCCGAACATCGAGGTGGTGGTTGACAACGAGATTCTGCTAGAAGAGATAAACAAGATTAAGGGCAGAATACGCAACACGCTGATAAAGGCACTGAGAAACAGCGACATAACACTGACGCTAAGACTGGCAAAGCCTGAAGAGATAAAGCGCATACCGACAAACCGCGAACGCTTTGACGAACTGAAAAATACAAACAAGGCCTTCGAACGACTAAGCGAAATACTCGGACTGGAAGTAAGCTAGAATTTCATAATTACATTCTTGTCAGGAGTTAAAGGAGTTGGACTAGGAGTTAAAGGAGTTATAGTAGTTATCGCCAACGGAGTTGGCTAGTAGTTAAAGTCATATGCCTTGTTGATTGTTGTCATAGAAAGACATACGAATTGACTTGCGTCCAACTTCATTTTCTCGCAACCACTACGTTGGCTATTGTGCCGGCGGATCTGCGCTCCGCCGGAATTAAATATAAGGATCTGTGATCCGATTACTTCCTATTTTGTTTCTCAGTAGTTAGAGGAGTTAAAGAAGTTATCGCCAACGGAGTTGGCTAGGAGTTAGAGTCATATGCAAACGCAGTGCGTGTTTAAGTGAAGAATGAAAAGCGAAAAACGAAAAATCCAATTGCTTTGTTGGTCCTTTTCGCACTATGTTAGCACATGGATTTTTCACTCTTCGTTCTTCACTCTTCACTTAAATATGCTCTTCACTTTCGTAAGACTCACTACGTTTGCTAATGTGCCGGCGGATCTGCGCTCCGCCGGAATTGAATATAAGGATCTGTGATCCGATTACTTCCTATTTCTGTCATTATCATACTGTTTTAAACTCGCTTAGACATTTTGATTTTTAACTTTTAATTTTTAATTTTCGCCAGAACTGTCCGATTACTTCCTATTTTATATTGTCATGTTGTTTTATACTAGCTTGGCATTCATATTTTCACTTTTATTTTTTTTAATGCTCAGGCCTGATTGCGCTTTTGTACCTGCTTCACATAAATAATCGGTATTTTAAGCGGATCAAAGATCCTTATATTCAATTCCGGCAGATTGCAAATCCGCCGGCACATTAGCCTTGTTGGTTATTATCAATTGCAATGCATTGACAATAGCCACAGGACATTTGGATTTTTCACTCTTCGTTCTTCACTCTTCACTTAAATATGCTCCTAGCTCACCTTAGTGAGCGATAACTCCTATAACTACTTTAACTCCAAATGACAATACCCAACAAGAAACGCTGTTTAATTTTTACTTTTTAATTTTTAACTGCGCTTTGCGCCTGCTCTTCGTTCTTCACTTAAAATTATATAATCCCCATTCCCAATTCTTCACACTCTTTTCTCATCTCTTCGGGCCAGATGCTGGCCTGTATCTCGCCTAAATGGGCTTTGTGGAGCAGCACCATGCACAGGCGGCTCTGCCCTATTCCACCGCCGATGCTCAACGGCAGTTCACCGTTAAGGAGCTTTTTGTGGAAATACAGACTTGAGCGATGTTCCTGACCCGTCAGCTTCAACTGGCGCAGCAGTGCTTCTTTGTCAACACGTATGCCCATTGACGACAGCTCTACGGCACGGGCGAGCGTGGGATACCAGATAAGGATGTCGCCGTTGAGACCGTTGCGGCCGTCGCTGTTAGGCGTGGTCCAGTCGTCATAGTCGGGAGCGCGACCATCGTGCGGCATGCCGTCAGACAGGTTGCCGCCTATGCCAATGATAAACACGGCGCCATACTTCTTGCATATCAGGTCTTCGCGTTCTTTCACGCTCTTGTCGGGATACATCTGCAGCAGGTCTTCGCTGTGGATGAAATGGATGTCGGAAGGCAGAAACGGCTTAAGGGCCGAATAATGCTCGCACACAAGATACTCGGTGCGGAGGATGGCGGCATAGATGCGGCGGACAACGCTTTTAAGGAAATCGAGATTGCGTTCGGCGCGCGTCATAACCATCTCCCAGTCCCACTGATCGACATAGAGCGAATGAAGATTGTCTAGCTCCTCGTCGGCCCTGATGGCGTTCATGTCGGTGTAGATGCCATAGCCCGGCTCAACGGCATACTCTGCCAGGGTGAGCCTTTTCCACTTGGCAAGCGAGTGGACCACCTCTGCCTGAGCATCGCCAAGATCCTTAATGGGAAACGTCACGGGGCGTTCCGTGCCGTTGAGGTCGTCGTTTATGCCAAGACCTTTAAGCACAAACAGCGGCGCTGTTACACGGCGGAGACGAAGCTCCGTTGAAAGATTCTGCTGAAAAAAGTCTTTTATCATTTTTATGCCCTGCTCCGTCTGCCTGACGTTCAGCAGCGGCTTATAGCCTACAGGCCTTATCAATTTGCTCATATTCTCTCTTATTAATCATAAAATACGGCAGCAAAGATAATAATTTATTATCAATATGCAATAATAACAGATAATTTATTGTCATTATTTCAATAAATACGCAAACAAAACAGCACAAAGATCACAGAAGAGACACAAAGAAAGCATAACTGTAATTTATCTTACATATTGATTCAGCAAGATGATATTAAACGGCGACAGAATAAGATTTAGGTGAAACAGTGCCATTTTTTGCGCAAAATTGTGTGCAAAAATAAAATGCAGCACATCAGAAAGATATAGAGACATAATGCAGGGATGTGCAACAAGAGGAATGACGACGCCGTTCAAAAGGGCACAAACGGGAAGCCGAAAGACCGCAAATCAGAAGGCGAAAGACCGCATAACGCAAAGCGAAATGTATGGTAATAAAACGGCAAAAACATGCCTTTTGCAGACCGACGGCCATAAACCGGCACTCAAAACGCATGAAAACAGGCAGCAAAAGGCGCAAAGCAGACTTGCCGAAGGGTTATTACGGCAGCACAAGCGCACATACACAACATATCATTATGACATAACAACGCGCTATTTACTTACATTTTAACATCACACAAATCAGCAGACAACAGCCCCCGACAGCCTAAACCGCATACACAAGGCGCTAACCGGGCGCAAAGACACAAAAAAGGGCCGGGGGCTGAAAGCCCGGCCCTGTCATCACAAGAAGAAAATTCAGCAACGCTTTGCTTATATTATGCAAAAAAATATCTGTTCACGGCATTAAATCTTGGCGCAATCAACATAACAGCAGAGCCGCTGTCTACTTGCCTATCCATCCGAACATCCTGTCGGGATAGTTGGTTATGATGGCATTCACGCCCGCCTTAACCATCTTCTGCGCATCGCCCTTGGTGTCCACGGTGTAAGGAATGACGCGCATTCCGGCAGACTTTGCCTTTGTTACGAAGGCTGCGTTGACCATGGGATAGTCGGGACCGACGGCATAAGGCACAAAGCCGAGCTTGGTCATGGCAGCATCATAGCCGCCCGACGTATTGTCTATCAGGTAGAGCAGGCGCATCTGCGGATACTTGGCATGGAGATACTTCAGCGTGCGCACGTCGAAGCTCTGCACAAGCAGGCGCGAACCGAGGTTACGGGTGCTGAGAGCCTTTACACATTGGTCGGCAAAGGTCTTGTAGTCGGGCGTAAGCTTGCCGTCGAGAGCGGCGTCAGACTTGATTTCTATGGTGTATCTTACAGGCGCAAGGCGGTGCTGACGGCAGTAAGTTTCAACAGAATCGATGAGCGCCGTCACCATAGGCACATGGGTGTAGAGGCGCTTGCTGTCGGGGAAGGCAGGGTCTTTTACGTTGCCGATGACCTTTGCCGAAAGCTGTTTCCATGTGAGCGAATAGATGGGATACTTCTGTCCGTAGCCTTTGACATAGGGATCGTGCGAAACCACCACTACCCCGTCCTTGGTTACGTGCAGGTCCATCTCAAGGTCGGTTACGCCGAGCTTCACGGCATTGAGCATTGCCTCGATGGTGTTCTCGGGATAAAGTCCGGCACCTCCGCGGTGAGCTATGACAGAAACGCGAGGTCTGATGACGTCAGAGACGGTGCGGCCGAAGCGGTTGGTCATAACCACCTTTATCTCCTTATAGTTGCCCACGGGCTTGCATCTGAACAGGTGCGACGTGTTGGCGGGACGTCCGGCAGCAAGCGTGCGCGAGCCAAACTCAAAGTCGACGCCCGTGAAGCGCTGCATGGTGCCCATCAGCTTGCCGTCCTGATACCACTCAACCTTGCATGCAGGGTCGTAGTCCCAGATGTTGGCAACGACATATCCGGGCTGCGTGCCGAAGTCGCCCTTGTCGTAGAGCGTCATCTGGCGCGAGAAGGGGAAGCCCGTGGCCTTATACTGCCACTCGACACTGTTGCCGTTGACATCTACCACCATATATCCGTTAGGCGCTCCGCAGCGGTTTAGCCATCCGTTCCACCATGCTCCGCTGGCAGCTCCTATGTTGTGCTGATAGAGGTTGCTGTTGACCACCACGTTCTGAAAGTAATGGGTGTGGCCGCAGAACACATGCACCTTGTAGCCCTCGAGCAACTTCTGCAGCGAGGCAGCCCCGCGCATGTTCTGGGCAGGGTCGTCCTTGTTCCATGCTGCGGCGTGCATGTTGAGGATGACGAGCGAGCCTTTGGGCACAAACTTCAGGTCGTTGGCGAGCCAGCGCAGCTGATTCTCCGTGAGCGTCTCAACATACGCCTTGTTGCCCTTATAGTTGATGTTCTTCAGCGTAACGACGTGAGCCTTGCCTATGTTGAACGAATAGTCGGTAGGTCCGAACACAGCCGCATAGGCCATCTCGCCGTAGGCTCCTGCACCAAGGCGCGCGTTGTTGAGTCCCTTGTAGCGCTTGTCGAAGTCGTGGTTGCCGATACACTGAAACATGGTTATCTTCATGTTCTTGAACGACGCGGCATAGCTGCGCAGCAACGGCAGATTGTCGAACACGATGTCGCCCACGGTGACGCCCACCACCTCGCGCGTCTTGCTCAGCGAGTCGACCACGGCACGCATGTCGGGCACCAGTTCGGTGTTCCATCTCTTCATGTCGGCAGCATCGAGCATCTGCGGGTCAGATATGGCTATGTAGCTGAACCTGTCGGCAGGCTTGGTGCGCTTTTCGAGCACAAAGTTACAGCTCTTAGAGCTTACGGCCGTCCTGACGGGCACGTAGAAGCCGGAGGCAATGCCGTTCTTGGAAGGCAGCTTGTAGGCGGCCGGCGTGGAGATGCTTATAAACTTGCTGACAAACGTGTCGGTGCGCAGCGTCCAGTAGCCATTGGCGTCTGTACGGGTGAAGGCCATGCCGTTGTTGACCACCACTCCGCTGATGCCCCTGCCCGCCTTGTCGGTAACGCGGCCCTTTACGGTAAACACGTTCACACTGGCCTGACCATTGCTCAGAAGCATCATGGTGGCCATAAGGAATAAACATATTCTCAACTTCATAGGCTTTATGTTTTTGTTTTTATACGTTCGCTCTCTGTTATACCGCACCCGTCATCGGCAGACAACGCCCTGCAACGTGCCGCTGCATAGGCAAAACACGCACACGCCATACTGCAAAACTGCGGCTGCGGGCGGCGCAAATCCGGCGGCTTGTAAATTTTTGTACAAAATTACCAAAATATGTTTACATTGATGATGCATAAGAGGTTCAATTGCTTTAAAAAAGTATAACAAAAACATTTCTGCCGTGAAAAAGCCGTCAGAATGACCGATTTTTATGTCTGTCAGGCACATAGGGGCACTGACGGCACGGCACAACAAGGATAAGAAAAGAGGAAAACTGGCTACTGAGGAGAAGAAAAGCACGCATTGTTACAATAAAAAATTTAAAGTTACATTAATTAATATGATTACAAACCTAAAATCTGAGCGTCATAACATAAACAAGAAAAACTGAAATGAGAAAACTTTTTTTGTCTGCCATCGTTATGTTGACAACGACGGCACCAAATCTTTCTTACGCGAAAGACATTTACGTTTCCACATCATTCCATGAGCCGGCCAACGAAGGCCTGCGCTTTATCTACAGCTATGACGGACTGAGATGGGACACCATACAGGGCACATTCCTGCGCCCGGCGGTAGGAGAACAGAAGGTGATGCGCGACCCTTCGATAGTGAAAGGACCCGACGGCACGTTCCATCTGGTATGGACATCGAGCTGGAAGGGCGACAAGGGTTTTGGTTATGCATCATCAAAAGACCTTATCCACTGGAGCAAGCCAAGACTGATAAACGTCATGACAGACCCTACAACGGTGAACGTATGGGCACCAGAACTGTTCTACGACGACGTGAAGAAGCAGTACATGATAATATGGGCATCATGCATACCGGGCAAGTTTCCCGACTATAAGGAAGACCACTACAACAATCACCGTCTGTACTACGTTACGACAAAAGACTTCAAGAAGTTCAGCAAGGCCAAGGTGCTTATCGACCCTGACTTCAGCAGTATTGACGCCACTCTCGTAAAGAGAGGCAAGGACGACTACGTGATGGTGCTGAAAGACAACTCGAGAGACCAGCGCAACATCAAGGTGGCTTTTGCCAAGTCGCCCTACGGCCCATGGAGCAAGGCGTCGGAGCCGTTCACAGAGAGCTTCTGCGAAGGTCCGTCAACGGCAATGGTCAACGGATGGTATTACATCTACTACGACTCTTACCGCCACGGCATATACGGAGCGGCAAGGACAAAGGACTTCAAGAACTTCCAGGACCAGACAGGTGCCGTAAAGTTCCCTGTAGGACACAAGCACGGAACGGTGTTCATGGCCGACGAGGAAATTGTGAAGAACCTGATAAAGGAGAACCGCGACGCCGTGCACTACACCGGAACAACCGTGGCAACGCCTGCACGACATGACGGCGGACTGTCGCCCGTGGTGGGAGTTCACAGCATTCAGACCATGAGAGGCGAACAGGGATGGCTCTATAACCATCAGCCCATGATGGCATACTGGAAAGGCAAGTTCTACATGCACTACCTGACCGACCCGAGAAGCGAGCATGAGCCGCCCGGAAAGACCATGCTGCAGACTTCTGTAGACGGATACAAATGGACTAAGCCCGTTGAGCTGTTCCCTGAATACAACGTGCCCGACGGATACACCAAGCCGACATGGCCGGGCGTTGTGGCAAAAGACCTGAAGGCCATCATGCACCAGCGCGTGGGCTTCTATGTGTCTAAGAGCAACCGTCTCATTGCAATGGGCAACTACGGCGTAGCCCTCACTCCGAAAGACGACCCCAACGACGGCAACGGAATAGGCCGCGTGGTAAGAGAGATAAAGGCCGACGGCACATTCGGTCCTATATACTTTATATATTATAACCACGGATTCAACGAAAAGAACACCGACTATCCTTACTACAAGAAAGCAAAGGACAAGGAGTTTGTTAAGGCCTGCGACGAGATTCTGGCTAACCCGATGTACAGAATGCAGTGGGTTGAAGAGGCAGACAGAAACGACGAGATACTGCCGCTGAAGACTCCCTACAAGGCGTTCAGCGGATACACTCTGCCCGACGGACGCAAGGTTGGACTGTGGAAGCATGCGCTGACAAGCATAAGCAGCGACGGCGGAAACACATGGAGAGAACCGGCAAAGAGAGCTCACGGCTTTGTGAACTCTAACGCGAAGATATGGGGACAGCGCCTTTCTGACGGCACTTATGCCACTGTATATAACCCGGCTGAATATCGCTGGCCGCTGGCTATATCGCTGAGCAACGACGGACTGGAATACACTACCCTCAACCTGGTGAACGGCGAGGTTACGCCTGAACGCCACTGGGGCAACTACAAGAGCTACGGACCGCAGTATACACGAGGCATACTGGAAGGCAACGGAACACCGCCGGACAAGAACCTGTGGGTTACATACAGCAACAATAAGGAAGACATGTGGGTGTCGTGCATACCCGTGCCTGTAAAGATAAAGGCTACAGAACATGCAGGAGGCAGCTTCAGCAAGTATGCCAAGCTGCAGGACATGAAAGACTGGAACATCTACTCGCCGCTGTGGGCACCCGTAACGCTCAACGGCGAATGGCTGACGCTGAGCGACAAGGATCCGTATGACTACGCCAAGGTGGAGAAACTGATACCGGCTACGAAGGAACTTACTGTAGACTTCGACGTTAAGCCCGCACAGAACGACCACGGACAGCTCAACATAGAGTTCCTTGACGACAAGGGCAACATGTGCGCCCGCATCGTGCTCGACTCTGCAGCAACAATGAAGGTAAAGGGCGGAGCGCGCTATGGCGGCATGCTGAAGCACTATGACGCCGGACAGACATATCATATCACAGCCAAGCTGTCGGTAGACGGACACGTGGGAACATACTTCGTGAACGGCAAGAAGGCAACGGCACGCATGTTCGACACACCCGTTGACGCCATAACACGAATAGTGTTCCGCACAGGCGACCTGTTCACTGAGCCGAGCATTGAGACTCCTGCCGACCAGTATGTTGACATGCCGCGTGCCGACGAGCAGGACAAGCTGGCATCATTCTCTATTGCCAACGTGAAGACTGCATCGGCAGACGCCGACTCAGCATCAACAGTGCTGAAGTATGACGACTTTGCACACTATGCCGAATACTTCAACAACATGGAGGACGAGAACATCGTTACGGACATACCCAACAGCAAGTCGTCTGAATGGATGAGCAAGAACATACCTCTGTTTGAATGTCCCGACAAGGACATGGAAGAGATCTACTACTTCCGCTGGTGGTCGCTGCGCAAGCACATCAAGCGCACTCCTGTAGGACTGGGCATGACCGAATTCCTCGTTCAGCGCTCTTATGCCGACAAATACAACCTCATTGCCTGCGCAATAGGACATCACGTGATGGAGACACGCTGGCTGCGCGACTCGACATATCTGCACCAGATACTGAACACATGGTATCGCGGCAACAACGGCAAGGCAATGCAGAAGATGAACAAGTTCAGTTCATGGAACCCTGCTGCCATATATGAGGCTTACAAGGTGCTTGGCGACACATCGTTCGTAATGGCGCTGAAACCGTCGCTCGAAGAAGAATACGCACGCTGGAAGAGCACCAACCGACTGAAGAGCGGACTCTACTGGCAGGGCGACGTGCAGGACGGAATGGAAGAGAGCATCAGCGGCGGAAGACGCAAGCAGTATGCACGTCCGACAATAAACAGCTATATGTACGGCAACGCAATGGCTCTGGCAGAACTGAACAAGCTGGCAGGCGACACAAAGAAGGCGAAGGAATACACAATGGAGGCCGACACGATAAAGAACCTGATACAGACAAATCTGTGGAGCGAGAAGCAGTCGTTCTTCGAAACTATGAGAGGCGACACTCTGGCTGCCGTGCGCGAGGCCATAGGATTTATCCCATGGTATTTCAACCTGCCTGACGCAAAGAAATATGACGAAGCATGGAAGCAGGTGGAAGACGAGGAAGGATTCTCTGCACCCTACGGACTTACAACGGCTGAGAGAAGACATCCTGAATTCCGCTCGCACGGAGTGGGACGCTGCGAATGGGACGGCGCCGTATGGCCTTTCGCAACAAGCCAGACGCTTACAGCCATGGCAAACTACATAAACACATATCCCGAGCCTGTTGTTGGCGACTCTACATTCTTCAAACAGATGAAGCTGTATGTTGAGAGCCAGCACCACAGAGGACGCCCGTATATCGGCGAATATCTCGACGAGAAGAACGGAGCATGGCTGATGGGCGACCGCGAGCGCAGCAGATACTACAACCACTCTACATTTGCCGACCTCGTGATAACTGGTATAGCAGGACTAAGACCGCAGGCCGACGGCAGCATTGTTGTTAATCCGCTCATACCGGAAGGCACATGGAACTACTTCTGCCTGGACAACATAAGCTATCGCGGCAACAACATAGCCATCGTCTACGACAAGGACGGACAGCGCTATCACCAGGGCAAGGGCCTCATGCTCTTCGTTAACGGCAAACTGGCCGCCAAGAGAGACGGTCTGGGTAAACTGACTTATAAAATAAACAAGAAATGAAACGTGTTATAATTCCGGCACTTATGCTACTGAGCATGAGTGCCGGAGCTCAAACTTTTGAAAACAAATTTACAAGACCGCTGAGCGACGTGCTCAACGACGTGTCGGCGAGATTCGGAGTAAGACTGAAATACAACGTTGACACAACAGGACTGAAACTGGCGTATGCCGACTTCCGCGTGCGTCCCTACTCTCTCGAAGAGACTCTCAGCAACATATTGTCGCCCTTCGACTTCAAGGCTGTTAAACAGAACGACAAACTGTATAAGATAAAGCCTTACGAATATCCGCGCAGACAGCCTGAAGACGGACAGAAGATGATAAGCTGGCTGACATCGCTTTACAACAATAAAACAGAATGGGAGGCACGACGCGACACGCTGCGCAAGGAAGTGAGAGAGCGCCTCGGCATAGACAAACTGCTGCCGCTCTGCTCAAAGGAGAAACCCGAATACTCGAAGATAAGGAAGTTTGACGGATATACCGTGCAGAACTTCAGACTGAAAACAGCGAACGGCCACACTGTGTGCGGCTCTATCTACGCCCCGACGAGCAAGGGAAAGCATCCGCTGATAATATGCCCCAACGGACACTTCAGCAACGGACGCTACGGCAAGGTGCAGCAGCTGAGACTGGGCACGCTGGCACGCATGGGCGCAATATGTGTTGACTATGACCTGTGGGGATGGGGCGAATCTGCCGACGAAGTTGGCAGCAAGGCACACCAGACACCAGAGGCACACGTGATGCAGGCACTCAACGGTATAAGGATACTCGACTGGATGATACAGCGCAAGGACGTAGACACCAAGCGCATAGGCGTGAACGGAGGCTCGGGCGGCGGCACTCAGACCGTGCTGCTGACGGTGCTCGACAACAGATTTACGGCTGCCAACCCTGTGGTGAGCGTTTCGTCGTGGTTCGACGGCGGCTGTCCGTGTGAGAGCGGAATGCCGATACAGCTGGCAGGAGGAGGCACATGCAACGCCGAACTGGCTGCAATGTTTGCCCCGAAGCCGATGATGCTGGTGAGCGACGGCGGCGACTGGACATCGACGACGCCCGAGCTGGAATATCCTTACCTGCAGCGCATATACGGATTCTATGGTGCTACCGACAAGGTGAGCAACATACACCTGCCGAAAGAGCGCCACGACTTCGGCGACAACAAGCGCAACGCTGTATATAAATTCTTTATTGACACCTTCAAGCTCGACGCATCAAAGCTCGACGAGAGCAAGGTTACGATTGAAGACGAGAACGCACTAAGATTTACACCTAAGAAATAAATGAAAAAAACACTACTGAAGACAACATTGCTGGCGGCCGTATGCCTGATGACAACAACAGAGGGAATGGCCGAGAACAAGCATGTGCTGTGGTATGACAGACCGGCATACACATGGACAGAGGCTCTGCCGATAGGCAACAGCCGCCTGGGCGCCATGATATACGGCACGCCGGGCTCTGAGCGTCTGCAGCTCAACGAGGAGACAATATGGGCAGGAAGGCCCAACAACAATGCCAACCCGGAGGCAAAGGAGTATCTGCCGAAGGTGAGACAGCTGGTGTGGGAAGGCAAATACAAGGAGGCGCAGGACCTGGCCACGGCACACGTGCAGGCAAACACCAACAGCGGTATGCCTTATCAGCCGTTTGGCGACCTGTATATCAACTTCCCGGGCAACGGCGAGTACACCAACTACTACCGCGAACTGAGCCTTGACTCTGCCCGCGCCATAACGAGATACACAAGCAACGGCGTAACATATCAGAGAGAATACATTTCGTCGTTCGACGGAAACGTAATAGCCATACACCTCACTGCAAGCAAGAAGGGCATGATAACCTGCAACGCGCAGATGACATCGCCGCAGCAGGACGTAACCATTAAGTCGGAAGGCAACGAGATTGTGCTGAGCGGCATAAGCGGATGGCATGAAGGACAGAAAGGCAAGGTAACATTTACCGGCAGGGCTACGGCAACCGTAAAGGGCGGAAGCATGAGCAGCCGCGACGGCGTATTGCAGATAAACGGTGCCGACGAGGCCACTATATATCTGACAATAGCCACAAACTTCAACAGCTATAAGGACATCAGCGGCAACGACACGCTGCGCTCTGAGACGGCTCTGAAAGAGGCACTGACGAAGGACTTCAACACGATGAAGGCCGCACATGTAAAGAAATACAAGGCTCTGTATGACCGCGTGAAGCTCGACCTCGGCAAAGACGCATTTGCGTCAACCACAACCGACAAGCGCGTGGAGCTGTTCAAGAAGCAGACCGACCTGCATCTGGTTGAGACCTACTTCCAGTTTGGCCGCTATCTGCTGATATGCACATCTCAGCCGGGCACACAGCCGCCCACGCTGCAGGGTATATGGAACGACAAGATGCTGCCGTCGTGGGACAGCAAATATACATGCAACATCAATCTTGAGATGAACTACTGGCCGGCAGAGTCGACCAACCTGACCGAACTCAACGGTCCGCTGTTCAGTCTTATCAAGGACGTGAGCGAGACAGGACACAAGTCGGCCGACATAATGTACGGAGCCGACGGATGGGTGCTGCACCACAACACTGACATCTGGCGCGTAACGGGAGCCATAGACAAGGCTCCATCGGGTCTGTGGCCTACAGGCGGCGCATGGATGTGCCAGCATCTGTGGGAGCATTATCTTTACACAGGCGACGTGAAGTTCCTCGAGAGCGTATATCCGATAATGGAGAACGCGGCACGCTTCTTCAATCAGATTATGGTGCGCGAGCCTAAGAACAACTGGTGGGTTATCTGCCCCAGTCTGTCGCCCGAGAACCAGCACCCCTACAAGGCAACAACTGCCGCAGGCGTAACGATGGACAACCAGCTGCTCTACGACCTGTTCAACCACGTAATCGACGCTGCCGACATACTTGGCAAGACCAAGACGGCTACAATAATCGACAGTCTGAAGCAGAAGCTCACAGAGATGGTGCCAATGCAGACAGGCCGCTGGGGACAGCTGCAGGAATGGATGGACGACTGGGACAACCCGGAGGACGTGCACAGACACGTGTCTCATCTATACGGACTCTTCCCGAGCAACCAGATTTCTCCGTTCCGCACACCCGAACTCACAGCCGCAGCACGCAAATCACTCATACACCGCGGCGACCCGTCTACGGGATGGAGCATGGGCTGGAAGGTGTGTCTGTGGTCACGACTGCTCGACGGCAACCACGCATGGAAGCTAATCGGCGACCAGCTGACACTGGTGCGCAACGAGAAGAAGAAGGGCGGAACTTATCCTAACCTCTTTGACGCTCACCCGCCATTCCAGATTGACGGAAACTTTGGCTGCACGGCCGGCATAGCAGAGATGCTCATGCAGAGCCACGACGGCTTTGTCTATCTGCTGCCTGCCCTGCCCGATGCATGGAAAGACGGCTCCGTAAGCGGACTGAAGGCGCGCGGAGGCTTTGAGGTGAGCATGACATGGAAGGACAACAAGATAACAAAGACAACTGTTAAGTCGGAACTTGGCGGCAACCTGCGCATACGTTCGGCTGTGCCTCTGAAGGGCAAGGGCCTGAAGGCTGCAAAGGGCGAGAACAAGAACAGACTGTTTGAAACTCCAACGGACATCCGTCAGAAGATAAACTATCCTGACGCCATCGAGAAGATGCCGGAGGCTGAGAAGACATATCTGTATGACATAAGCACCAAGAAGGGCGCAGTGTACACATTTGAAGCAGAATAATATATGTGGCGGAATATGGGAAAAACAGAACAAAGCCCATATTTCCGCCACTTTACGTATATAAGCCGGACATGGCCAAACGGCACAAAATCGGGCATGAAGCAACCGGCTCTGCAACCTACTGATATTCAACGGGTTGCAAAAGGCTACCTTTAACATCGCAAAAGGCGGCCTTTTGGCGTGTAAAAGACCATGTTTCGCAACGCAATATGCCGTCTTTCACAACGCAACGGCGATAAGCTGGAACATAAAGAGGCAAAAGCAACTTTACAAAACTAATTGAAAAGTGATTGCAAACCTTATGAATTAACCGAGAAAAAGAATAATATTAACTAACAAAAATCAATAAAAAAGTAGTATGAATAAAAGCAGAATACTATTTATCGCAACCCTGCTGCTCAGCACTTTGGCAATAAATGCGGCAGGCAAAATCTACAAGCCGTGGAGCAACGGACGGCTCGTGGTGTCTGAGAACAACCGTTACATAGTGCACGAAAACGGACAGCCGTTTTTCTGGATGGGCAACACGGCATGGCTGCTGCCCGAACGTCTTAACCGCGAGGAGGCCGAATATTTCCTCGAAAAAGACCGCCTGGCTGGATATAACGTAGAGCAGATACAGGTGCTCAACGCCATCCCCACGTTCAACGTGTATGGTCATGCTGCCAACAACGCCGAGTTCGACTTCAGCAAGGTGTCTAAGCCGGGTGTTTACGGCTACTGGGAGCATCTCGACTATATCGTAGACGTGGCTGCCAACAACGGCATCTACATCGCCATGGACTGCATATGGGGCTCTATGATCGACAAGATGGACGTAAAGAAGGCTGCCGCTCTTGGCAAATTCCTGGGCGAGAGATACAAGGACAAGCCTAACATTATATGGATGATCGGCGGCGACATCATGGGTGACAAGAAGCCTGAGGTGTGGGACGCAATGGCAAGAGCCATAAAGAAGGTGGACAAGAACCACATCATGACCTTCCACCCGAGAGGACGCACAACGTCGGCATGGTGGTATAACGACCGCGAGTGGATGGACTTCAACATGTTCCAGAGCGGACATCGCCGCTACGGACAGCGCAACGGCGACGGCGACTACACCATTAAGGAGAACACCGAAGAGGACAACTGGCGCTATGTTGACATGAGCTTTGAGAAGAAACCGCTGCGCCCTGTTATCGACGGCGAGCCTTCATACGAGGACATTCCGCAGGGACTTCATGACTTCTCGGCTCCGCGCTGGATGGACTACGACGTACGCCGCTATGCTTACTGGGCTGTGTTCGGCGGAGCTTTCGGCCACACCTACGGCCACAACTCTGTGATGCAGTTTATACGTCCGGGCCTTAAGGCATCGTTCGGCGCTGAGAAACCTTGGTGGGAGGCAATGGAAGATCCGGGCTACAACCAGATGAAGTATCTCAAATGGCTCATGCTCAGCTTCCCGTTCACAGAGCGCGTGGCAGACCAGAGCATCATCTCAGGACAGAACGGCGAGCGCTACGACCGCATAATAGCTACCCGCGGCAACGACTATCTGCTCGTATACAACTACAGCGGCAAGCCCATGAGCATCGACCTGACAAAGATAAGCGGCGCAAAGAAGAACGTATGGTGGATGAATCCGGCCGACGGTAAGCTGACTTATCTCGGCGAATACGACAGCAAGGTCGTTGAGTTTACTTACGATGCAGCCTATCTGCGCGGCAGCGACCGTGTGCTCATTGCCGTTGATTCAAGCAAGAATTATATCGGCAAGACAGACGTAATGCTGAAGGAAAAGAACTAAGAATTTAAGAAGTAAGAGTTAAAAAATAAGAAACGATGTTCAGCGCAAGCTGATTAAGTAGTAAGGAAATTACTTTTGAGGAGAAGAAAAGAGGAAGTTAGCGGATTGAAAATCCTTATATTTAATTCCGGCGGATTGCAAATCCGCCGGCACATTAGCTAACGTAGTGCTTGCGAGAAAAAGCTACAAGGCATTTGGATTTTTCACTCTTCACTTTTCGTTCTTCACTTAAAAATGCTACTTTAACTACAATATATAAATATCATGTTTAGAAAAATATTATTGGCGGCCCTGGCCTTGTGTCTGTGCATGACGGCTCCCGCGGCAAAGAAGAAGAACGGACGTAAGGCGTCGTTCCCCATTGCCGTAACCGGACTGAAAACGGAGCGCATGGTCAACCCGATGAGCATCGACACGCCACAGCCACGACTGGGATGGATGATAACATCGGACGAGAACGACGTGATGCAGACGGCATGCCACATAATCGTAGCCTCAACACCTGAAAAGGCCGCAAAGCTTGAAGGCGACCTCTGGGACGCAACGCTCGAGGGCGACCAGTCGCAATGGATAAGATATGCGGGCAAGGAGCTGCGAAGCAACACGCCATGCTACTGGCGCGTGAAGGTTACAACGACAAAAGGCGAGTCTGACTGGAGCGAAACGGCAATGTGGAACGTCGGACTGCTCAACGAAGCCGACTGGAGCGGACAGTGGATTGGTCTGGAGAAGGCCATGCCGTGGGACGTTGAGGACGTGCACAGCAAGCTCAGCTCGCGCTATCTGCGCACCGAGTTCGACCTTGACAAACCCGTAAAGCGTGCTACGCTCTACATCAGCGGACTGGGCATGTATGAGGCATACATCAACGGACATAAGGTGGGCGACCAGGTTCTGGCACCTGCTCCTACCGACTATCGCAAGACGGTGCTGTATAATGCGTTCGACGTTACACAGATGCTGACCGAGAAGAACGCCATTGGCGTAACTCTTGGCAACGGCCGTTTCTACACCATGCAGCAGAAGAAGAAGCCTTACAAGATAGCCAACTTCGGCTATCCCAAGCTCCGTCTTAACCTCGTCATTGAGTTTGCAGACGGCAAGAAGAAGGTTATCTCGTCGAGCAACAAATGGAAACTGAATCCCGACGGTGCGATACGCTCCAACAACGAGTACGACGGCGAGATATATGACGCCCGCAAAGAACTGGGCGCATGGACCTCTGTGGGCTATGACGACTCTAAATGGATGGCGGCAGAGCGCGTGGGCATACCTACGGGAACGCTGCGCGGAGCAATGAGTCCCAACATGAAGGTGGTGAAGACCATGAAGCCCGTGAGCGTAACTAAGCGCGGCAAGGGCTACATCATAGACATGGGACAGAACATGGCGGGCTGGATAAAGCTGCGCATAGGCGGCGTAAATGCCGGCGACAGCGTGAAGATTCAGTATGCCGAGAAGCTTAACGAGGACGGAAGTCTGTTTACAAAGAATCTGCGCAACGCGTTTACAACCGACTATTATGTTGCTGCCGGCAATGAGGACGGCCGCTGGTGGGCACCTACGTTTGTATATCACGGCTTCCGTTATGCCGAGATTACAGGTCTTGACAACGTAACTGCTGACGGCATTGTAGGCGAAGTGGTAAGCGACGAGATGGAACAGACAGGCTCATTTGAATGTGCCGACACCATACTCAACAAGGTTTACAATAACGCCATGTGGGGCATCCTGGGCAACTATAAGGGCATGCCTGTCGACTGTCCGCAGCGCGATGAGCGCCAGCCATGGCTTGGCGACCGTGTGCGCGGATGCTTCGGCGAGGCTTTCATATTTAATAATAATGCCCTTTATGCAAAATGGGCACGCGACATAACCGAGGCTCAGCGTGAAGACGGCTGCATACCCGACGTGGCTCCTGCCTACTGGAACTATTATTCTGACAACATAACATGGCCTTCTGCCCTGCCCTTCTCGCTCGAGATGATGTACAACCAGTATGGCGACGCCGAACCTATGAGCCGCTACTACGGCAACGTGAAGCGCTGGCTCGGCCACATGAAGTATCAATATGGCAAGGACGGACTGATGCCGCGCGACAAATACGGCGACTGGTGCGTGCCGCCTGAGGACATAAAGCTGATACACAGCCGTGACCCCAAGCGCGTAACCGACGGCACTCTCATTGCTACGGCCTACTATTACAGACTGAACAAGATGATGGAGAGGTTTGCCACAATTCTTGACAAACCGGCCGATGCTGCTGAGTTCAGCGCAGAGGCAGCGCGCGTGAAGGATGCCTTCAACAAGAAGTTCCTCACCATAAACCGCAACACGGCTGAGGTGCCGGGCCTTATGCTCTATCCCGACAGCACGTTCTACGGCAACAACACCGTAACGGCCAACCTTCTTCCGCTGGCGTTCGGCATGATTGACGACGACTATGTGCGCGGTGAGGTTGAGAAAAACATCATACACAACATCATAACCCTTAACAAGGGAGCCATATCTTGCGGCGTGATAGGCGTGCAGTGGCTTATGCACGGACTAACCGACATGGGCCGCGGCGACATGGCATGGCTGCTGGCAACCAACAAGAAGTATCCGAGCTGGGGCTACATGGCCGAGAACGGAGCCACAACGATATGGGAACTGTGGAACGGCGACACTGCCAATCCGTGGATGAACAGCGGTAACCACGTCATGCTGCTTGGCGACCTTGTGTCGTGGATCTATGAGGATGTGGCAGGCATTAACTCTGACGAGAACAAGCCGGGCTTTAAGCACATCGTTATGAAGCCTGCGTTCAACGTCGACGAGATTGACGACATCAACGCGTCTTACAAGTCTATCTACGGCACAATAGTAAGCCGCTGGCACAAGAAGGCGGGCAAGCTGATATGGCACGTCGAGATTCCGGCAAACACCACTGCCGAACTGCACATGCCCGACGGCAGCATCAGGAACATCGGTTCGGGCAAATACGACATTACTGCCGACATGCCCATGACAGGCAAGGCTGTAGTTTCAGACGAGTTTCTGTATAAGTCGGCATCATTTCCCGAGTGCCATTCTGCCACGATAGCAGAGACAAGCAAGGGCGACCTTGTGGCAACTTACTTCGGCGGAACTAAGGAGCGCAACCCTGATGTGTGCATTTGGGTGAGCCGTAAGCCTAAAGGCTCTACAGAATGGCTGGCGCCTCAGCTCGTGGCCGACGGCGTATTCAAGACAGGAAGTGAGGAAGCCAAACTGGCTGGTCTGTCAGGACTCGACAGCACCAACGCCCCGGCAGCCAAAGGACCAATACTCGACAAGAAGATAAGAAAGAATCCTGAGGGCTATCAGCGCAAGGCCTGCTGGAACCCGGTGATATATCAGATACCCGGAGGCGACCTCGTTATCTACTTCAAGATTGGCAACAAGGTGGCCGACTGGACAGGCTGGATGGTGCGCTCTAAGGACGGCGGCAAGACGTGGAGCAAGCGCGAGCCGCTGCAGGAGGGCTATCTCGGTCCGATAAAGAACAAGCCCATAATGAGCAAGGGCCGCATCATTGCGCCTACAAGTATTGAGGAAGGCGGATGGCGCCTGTATTTTGAATACTCTGACGACATGGGCAAGACATGGAAACGCACCGACTTTGTTAAGGCTGACGAGGGCGTGAAGGCCATTCAGCCGGCTGTAATGGTGCTCAGCGACGGTCGTCTGGCTGCCGTGGCACGCACACGCAGCGAGCACATAAGCATAACCTACAGCTCTGACAACGGACTGACATGGAGCAAGCTGCAGCTTATTGACACTCCAAACAATAATAGTGGTCTTGATGCCGTTACATTAAAAGACGGCTCTCATGTGCTTATATGCAACGACCGCCCGATACCCAAGGGCATAAAGAACGGCAAGGGAGCGCGCACTCCGCTGTCGGTGATGAAGTCTGACAACGGCACCGACTGGAAGCATTGGATAACGCTCGAGGAGTCGCCCGTAAGCCAGTATTCTTATCCTTCGATAATCCAGACATCCGACGGTAAGATTCACTGCATCTACACATGGCGCCGTCAGCGCATCAAGCATGTGGTGATAGACCCTAAGGTGTCTGCCGAATAACTTTAAAGACACACCCGCAACCGCGAGCCATGGGAATGTACACGAGGCAGACGGCCGCAGTGATATTGCACCATGCCCGGTGCGGGTTTTCTTTTTATCAAAGCATCAATTTAATCAGCATAGCATGAAAAAGATTTTTCTTTTATTATTGTTGTTCGTCTCGCTGACGGCCGGAGCCTACAAAGGCTCTTCCGTGGCAGGGCTATTCCCCCTGCAGGGCAGCGGACGCGTTATCTACAACTTCAACCAGGGCTGGCGCTTTCATCTTGGCGACGCCCAGGGTGCCGCTGCTGCCGACTTTGACGACAGCCGTTGGCAGGTGGTGTGCGCTCCTCACAGCGTAAGGCTCGAGCCTGCCGAGGCAAGCGGCTGCCGCAACTATCAGGGCATTGCCTGGTATCGCAAGCATTTCACCATGCCTGCCGACATGAAGGGCAAGGACATCACGCTGCACTTTGAGGCCATTATGGGCAAGCAGGAGGTGTATGTCAACGGAAAGAAAGTGAAAGAGCATCTGGGCGGATATCTGCCCATAACCGTCAACCTGACCGAACAGGGCGTAAAGGCGGGCGAAAAGTGCGTCGTGGCGGTGAAGGCCGACAACAGCGACGACAAGACTTATCCGCCGGGAAAGAAGCAGACGGCTCTCGACTTCTGCTATCATGGCGGTATGTATCGCGACGTATGGCTCATAGGCAAGTCGCCCCTGGCCATAACCGACGCGCTCGAGGCCAACAAGGTGGCTGGCGGCGGCATTTTCCTTCATTACGACAACATATCTGAAAAGAGCGCCGACGTGTTTGTCAACGTCGAAGTGGGCAACACATCTGCCTCAGCGGCTCAGCCCACGGTGGCCGTGGTGGTGAAAGACAAGAGCGGAAAGCGCATCAAGTCGGTTACAAAGAAGATTAAGGTTGGCGCCAAGTCGAGCGCTACGGCATATCTTGCCATGAAACTGAAAGACCCTGAGCTGTGGTCGCCCGAGTCGCCCTATCTCTACAACGTTGAGATAAGCATAATGCAGGGCGGCAAGAGCGTAGACGGCGGCATGGTGCGCATGGGCATCCGCAAGGCCGAATTCCGCGGAAAGGACGGCTTCTGGCTCAACGGCAAGCCTTATCATCAGCTTGTCGGCGGCAACCGTCATCAGGACTTTGCCTACGTAGGCAACGCCATGCCCAACAGTCAGCAGTGGCGCGACGCCAAGCGTCTGCGCAAGGCCGGCATGGTGATTGTGCGCTGTGCCCACTACCCCATGGATCCTGCCTTCATGGATGCCTGCGACGAGCTTGGATTGTTTGTCATTGTGCCCACTCCGGGCTGGCAGTATTGGAACAAGGATCCGCACTTTGGTGAGCTTGTTCATGAGAACACGCGCAACATAATACGCCGCGACCGCAACCACACCTGCGTGCTGATGTGGGAGCCTATACTCAACGAGACACGCTATCCCGAAGACTTCGCCATCAAGGCGCTGCAGATAACCAAAGACGAGTTTCCTTATCCCGGCCGTCCTGCTGCCGTGGCTGATGTGCAGTCGGCAGGAGTGAGAGACAACTACGACGTGGTGTACGACTGGGCCGACAACATAGGCAAGGGCAACTGGCCCGAAGACAAGTGTGTCTTCACCCGCGAGTTTGGCGAGATGGTAGACGACTGGTATGCTCACAACAACATCAACCGCGCTGCGCGCTCATGGGGCGAGCGTCCTATGCTCATGGCAGCCCTTTCGCTCTGCGACACCTACGGCGAGATGTACCACGGCCAGCGCCAGTTTATAGGCGGTTGCCAGTGGCATCCGTTCGACCATCAGCGCGGCTATCATCCTGACACTTACTACGGAGGTATATACGACGCCTTCCGTCAGAAGAAATACGCCTTCGAGATGTTCCGCTCGCAAGACCGCAACGCAGAGCCTATGGTGTTCATCGCCAACGAGATGACACAGTTCTCCGACAACGACGTTACCGTGTTCTCCAACTGCGACAGTGTGCGCCTTACGATGTTCGAGGGCGACAAGGTGATGACTCTGCCTGTTGTTCACAACGACAACGATAAGCCCTGCGCCCCTGTGGTGTTTAAAGACTTCTGGAACTTCTGGGCAGCACGCGAATACAGCTACAAGCAGCGCAACTGGCAGCGCGTGTCGCTCCTGGCAGAAGGCATAAAGGACGGCAAGGTGGTTGCCGTACAGAAGAAGATGCCGTCGCGCCGCTCTACCAAGCTGCGTCTCTATGCCGACGACATGGGCCGCAAGCTCAACGCCGACGGCAGCGACTTCATTGTGGTTGTGGCCGAAGTTACCGACGACAACGGCAACGTGAAGCGCCTGGCCAAGGACAACATATACTTCACCGTTGAGGGCGAAGGCCGCATAATAGGCGACGGCGAAAACATCATGGCAAACCCGCGCATCGTTGAATGGGGCTCGGCTCCCGTACTGATACAGGCCACCGACAAGCCGGGCAAGATAACCATAAAGGCGCGCTCATACTACGACGGCGTGTATGCTCCGGCTGCAGCTGAACTGACAATAGAGAGCGTAGCCCCCACTCTGCCGGCATGCTACACCGACAAGCCCACGGCAACCGTAAGCAAGCCCGTGCGCACAACAGGCGAGACAAAGCAGACAATGACCGACGAGGAGCGTCAGCGTACTCTCGAAGAGGTGAACAAGCAGCAGGCTGAGTTCGGCGTACAGTAAGAGATAAGCCACACAGGCATCCCGCACAGGGATACTTCTGTAAAGAAATTTATTTCAAGAATTATCCCGCCAACATCCCCAATCGGACGTTGGCGGGATTTTTATTTTATAGTCTGCCGACACACCGCCATGCACTCGCCTGCCCTACCGTCCGCGGCATAATTGTCCGTCAGCAGCCAACCGCTCACCAGTTCTGCTAGTTCCTCAAAAAAACTCTATTGTTTTCGGTTGAAAACTCGGCCACTTTTGATGCAAAAGTGGCCCATTTACGGGTCGTAAACCTATCACTAACAGTTTGAAAGCTGCAAGACTGATTTTGCTTAATAAATAACTCCATTGCAGACACTTTTTAATGCGGACTATAAGGGAAACAACATAAAAATGTTTCAGATTTTCGAGGCATTTTCATCATGGCTGCATTTTGTGGACAAAAAACATTGGACGCACCTTGAAACTGTGCCGTTCCGAGGTGCGTCCAACATCAAGATTATTATTTCTTAAAATGCTCTAACAAACCGACTATTACAACAAAATCATCTGCCCATATAATGATACAATATACAAAAAATTGACATCATAATGACATAATAAAATAGTGCCGTGGTCAAACAGGCGATTTTCAATTACTACATTTACGTCAAAAATGATTTCTCTTACAAAGAGAAAAATTTTAATCGATAATTAGACAAAAAGGTTGGACAGTTTATCATGTTCATACTGAATTAAAGAATCCATTAAATGCAATTTATGATCTTTGATATATAAAATCAAATTTTCATCACTAATATTTGCAGGTATAAACATGCTAATTTTTCTAATTGCAGAGTGAGGTATACCATATTCTGCTAATAGTGTTAAATGATTCGGTATAAAACCATTCTCAATAATACTAGCTAATTGTAAATAATCACCAGGTTGTATACCAACTTCATTACATACTATCTCTTGAAGAGAATTAATAGTTGATAAGAATTTGGGGACTTTATATTCAAACCAATGGCGTACAACTTGTAATATCAATTTTATTGATTGATCTTCGAATGAGATTAATGTTTGTTCTGGCACTTCATTGTTTGAATGTATTTCTTTATACTTATCAACCTTATACTTAACACTATTTTCGATTAATTCTTTAATAGGTGTTTTCCAAACTCCATATGCATGTGTCAAGTAAGACAATTGATTAAAGGTAATGGTCTTAGATTCTGATTCTGCCAGAAGATTATCCCATGCTAGTTTTAAGACATAATCAAGATATTCTTTTTTGGGTTTTGTCCCTTTCCAACATATAAAATTGGTATTTTTATGAATATCTCTTCTTAATTGGTTCAAAATAGATAGTTGTCCCTTAACACTTAAGCCATTCTTTTTTATAACCTTTTTTTCTTTGTCTGAAATAGTTTTAATTGCAAGGTATTGCTTAGATTGTTTGTTATTTACATCATCTTCATCTAACTGTATTAATACTTCATCTTTTATTGGATTTTGTTGAAAGAATGGTATATCAACATTAATTTCCTCTTTCTCTGGTGGTACATTAAAATTATAGATATTGCCAATATAGTGTACCATCATACGTCCTGCTCGACCTTTTATATTAGAATAATCAAAATAATCAATCGGGATATCCCTTCCTTTTTTAGCATCATAATATATAACATTCTTGGCACTTGTGTTCACACCTTCTATAATCGTTGAAGTGCAAAACAAGTATTTTAATCTATTGTCGTTAAAATAATCAATAATAGAGGCTGTGATGTGTTTTGGTAATGCGGCATCATGAATACCTATTCCGCATTTTAATATGTTGTTTATAGACCATTTTGCAGATATATTCTTAGTAATCCACTCTATTATTGGCAAATCGATTACAATATTGTCTTTTTTGTTCTCACAAATGAAATTATAGAATTTTTTAGATAAAGATCTTGCTCTATCAGGTGATGAACAATATATAATAGTTTGTTCATTAGATAAAGAAATAAGTAACTCAAACAATTTCTTTTCTCTATTTTTTCCTGATTCTTTTGATATAGTATTATATATATTGACTACATTGGAATCAACTAAAGAATAATTGCTTTTATAAAATATAGCATTGTATTTTCTAACAAAACCATCAGACACATTATTAATATTTGGGCCTAATAAATAGAATTGCGGATTATATAACTTTAATAATTTATAAAATGCATTATTAAGTGCTGGTGATCGTTCGTCATCTCTACTTCCGCTTAATTTATAAAATTCATCAATAATGAGAAAATCAATGTTCCCGAAATGCAGATATTCACATACACGTTCTGCTGTAAACAAGAAAATATTACTTTTGGTCTCGGATGGTTCTTGTGTGGTTCTAACAATCATTTTATATGATTCATTATATTTTTGTAGTTTTTTTCTTGTTTCATCAAGTAGGGCTAAAGTTGGCTGAATAATAACTATATTTTTAAATTTTTTTGATGATACAATTTCTTCAATCAATAAACTTTTGCCAAAACTTGTTGGTGCGCTAACAACAAGATTATGTCCAGAAAATATCATGTCAGAAAGAACCTTTTGATTACAATGCATATATACATTGTGTAGATACTTAGACTTATGGTATGAAAGTCGTATTTCATTAGATAAAGAGTCATCAATTATAGATAAGTCACGTTTAATGTATGGATAGAAACCTAAAGCCTCTACGATATCGCCCCATATAGGTTTTGTCTCATCTGGCAAAGCCTCCCATTTATTTAATATATGAATAACTATACGCTCTGCAACTGCATGTTGAGCACATTTTTCATCAGCCAAAGCGATAGAGCATATTTTAGCATATTCAAATGATGTATCTATGTCAAAACATTCTGTCGAATCTATATCTGTAAGTACTCTATTCAATTCTATCTCTTCCATAAATTAAACTTGTTGAAGGTAATACAAACGTCTATGTAATTCTAAAACAAACTTCTCTTTTTCCATGACAGGAAATAAGAAGAGTATTATATTCAGTCTACCTTTTAATGGAACGTCATTATTGTCATCGAAATTTTGTTTAAGTTCTCGAAATCTTGATTCAAAAACAGGAGCAATATTCTCTATTGATTCATCAAGACATTTTTTGAATCTAGACGTATCATCATATACACATAACATTGGAATATTAACTTTTGTTATCATATCTGTTAACCGACGATTTTTTGATAATCTATTAATCCAATAATCTCTACTTGGTATATTATTGGCTAAAAGATTTTTCTTAATAATCGTATACTCATGGCTAAGAAAATCTTTCTTAAAATGATGTTTCAAATCTTCTATTAAATCCTTTAGACCAGATGTTGCTCCAGTATATAATTTACTTTCTCCAAGCCAGAGAATATTTTCGTTAACAGATATATGAACAGCATCAAACCCATGAGCTGGTACCCCACGAGAATCCTTAAAATAAAGCTTTGACACTAATGGAATTGTTCCTTTAAAATCGCGGAGAAGTAGGTGTAAAAGAAGTTCACCAAACTCACCTCGACCTATAGCACGAGCATTTTCAGCTTCTTGTTTGTAATTTTCATCATTTTCTATATAATATTTATTTATAGCCTTGTATGCACCAGTATCATACATGCATCGAGCTGCTTCACGCACTTTTTTCATATAAGATTTCGGTATTATAGGTTGCTCGTAATCCGCAAAAGCATATTCAGGCAATGTATCAATAATTATTTCTGCAAGATCTTTAAAAGGGAAAATAATCTCACCTGCATCATTTATATCTTGCCGTAATAAAAACGCCATGAGTTCTTCTTCATTTATAACACATTCAATAATATTTGCTTGGTCAAATATTTTTTGCATATATTCCTCTATTAAATCTATAAATTCTAATTATTAATATACAGCCAATCAGATTACTGGTTATTTTCTAAATTTAATCAACGTTCTACCTGTTATATATAACGGAGCACCTTCTACATAATCACTTCTTTTCTCAATGAATTCTTGAGTTATTAATTTATGTAAATCAATATTTCCTAATGAAATTTCTTCATCAAAGCGGAATATAAAATATTCTCCTTGTGGCTCTCTAGGGTATAATGCTTTTCTCATACGTTCTTCGCTCATCTCCGCAAAATCATGAATTCGAAATATATGATATTTATTTTCGGAGTAGTGTCCCTCCTCATATAAGATTGCAAACATCGGTTTCATATCTCTTATTCGACTTTTTACTTGGCTACCATTCCTTGCTTTACTTAAACGAACATTATAAATAAGTGTTCCCTTATCGTTTTTACCTGTAATCCATTCCCAGTGTGCTTTATCATGATAAGATCCTATGACGACATATTTGTCCAAATATCTCTCCAAATGATAATTTGGAAGCCAGCTAGCCATCTGTGAAACCACAACTCTTTCACTTTGCTCCATAGCTTCTGTTAGAACACCTTCCGGATCAGCACCAATACAGACCTCTTCTACGTAGAATGATTTACGTAACTCATTCAATAGAGTTTCATTTTCATCCTTATACTTTTTATCCTTGTCTAACGCCAAAGAAAAATAATCATCCCTATGATAAGGTTGATAAAGTTTTCCTAATACAGATTGAAAGTTTGCTTTTATGTACTCTTCTGCATTGACATCAGGATGTGCAGTCATAGCATAAAATGAAAAACGCGATTTGAGCATTTCTTGTATTTCTTCCCTAAACCTCTTACGCACCTTATGTTTCCACTGATTTTTTGTACTATCGTTATCTTGTGCATAAAGCGATACAATGTACAAAAAATTTACATCATAATGACTAATAAGCAACGTGTCTCTATCAAACAACCTATTCTCAAAATGCCGTGAGATAAAAGATTTTTTATCATTTTCTGTTGGATATATATCTTGTGAATAAGACAAATTTCCATCCATTCGTGCACTAATGAAGAAGTTTGGCACAATGTTGTATCCTTCAGTTAGTTTGTTTCTATAACACGTCTCTTCTTGGCCATTGTCAAGGAAGAGATTCATGTTCCATTGAATCACATTTCGAGCATAAGTGTATTGTTTATATACCGACTCGGATGTAATATCATTACCTAACTTATAATACTTACTATCACCAATGTAGTATATGGATTTATTATTCGTATTTGTCAATCCAATATCTTCGTAAATATGGTCAACACGTTTACCATCTTCTTGATCTTTAAGGCCATCAGGTATATTCTCCTTCTTGTCACCAACTAACTCATCAATCATTGCTTCAAATACGATGTTGTAATTTTTAGCAATTAGATACTCCTGCAACTCACTGGCAACAGATATGTTATGTGATTTATCAAAGAATGCATAGCATAGTCCCCACAACTCCAATGCTTTATCAGAGAAATACTTATATTTAATTTGTCGTAATCTTACTTTGCCAAACCCATTAAGATAATTATTGAATTTAGCTCCTATAATTAATTCAAATCCCACATTTATAGATACGGGAAAACCATATTTACTGCTTATATAATGTAGGATAGAAAAAAATATAATCAATAGTTCTTCGTCAAAATTGATTTGCCGTTTTTTATTGACAGGATTAAGATAAATAGGCTCATTATTTTGAACAATAGCAGTATTGTGAGCAATAGTTCGAGTCCAATTTATCTTATTATGACCCGAATGAATATTCTTCAGAATGGTCATAAAGAAGTTTTGGTTCTTATGGTTGAACTCTATCAAAGCAAGCAAGATCTCCAGATAGGTATTACTCATATGACGATGGTTCATACCTGCTTGCAGCATCTGTTTATAATAAACTATATCGTTCTTGGGATTATATTTGTTAAATACGCACAGAGAACGATATATCCATACTGCGAACTCATAGATAAACTTACGTTCTTCTTCAGTTAAACCGTCTGCCTTTTCTACATAAATGATTTCAGCCGGATTCAAATGCGAAAATGCTTTACCATATCTATCAACAATAACCTTTGGTAAAATAAAGACGCAATCCTTGATATATGGATTGTAGAGATAACCCACATAATTTATCACAACCTCATGACTGACATTCTCAAAGAAATCAAGCCCTTTGAGAACATCACTTACGTCAGACGCTTGGTAATGATAGCCTTCAATCAATATTCTCATAGGTTATACTTTTGCAATACTAAATCCAATATCTGCAGCATTAACAGCATTAATGAAAGTCATAATATTCCCACTACCAACTTGAGTTGACACATATATAATCTCTCCGTTTTTAAGCTTTAATTCTTTAGCTCTTTTGTTAACATCTGTAGAATTTTTTGTTCTAATGTCAAATTCAGATTGTGTTTCAACCAGATGTACTATTCCTGTATTAAGTCCCATCCAAAAAGCTTGAATTTCGTATGCACTAGAATTAGATTGCTGTTCACAATATAATTCTATCACGCGCCTTACTAATTCTCCTTTACCATACGCCCCATCTCCGTTAATGGAATATTTCGAGTAATCCCGTTGAGATTGTGGAATATCAGCTTCATCATCTACGAAATTTTCGTCTTGACTATTCACAGAAATAGAGGAAATAGGATCAACTCCATTCGCTTGCATAAAAGCATATAACTTAATTTCTCTTCCCGCGCCAAAGAAATCTGTAAATGCTACTTTCTTGGAATTATTGCCTTCAGTGATGCGAAATATACTCCTATTATCGTCAGCATAATCTTTATAGACATCATTCCACAAATAGAATAACACCTTAGATACAAATTGATTACAATTTATTATTATACCATTGCCGGCAGGCTTAGCAAACCAATAACCTAATTTTTTATCCTCTGAACCTGTAATTTCATCAATTTTACTATTAATAATAGATATGAAATTCCACCAATCATATTTTTTACAACCAATTTCAATAACAAAATCTCTATCTCCCTTTTCTATAGGCATATATTCCCAATCCCAACGACGTTTGAATGCCGAGTCAATAGGAAATAGGCTTTGGTCGCTGGTATTCATTGTTGCCCAAATATAAAGATTATTTGGCAATAATAACAAATCTCCATCTAAAACTCCTTTAACAACATCACGCCCTTTAAACATTTCGTTAATACTATCCTTTTGAGGTATCTCTAGTCCTTGAAAAGCCTTATTCAGCTGTTTCTTCATGTCCGCATCAGCATTAATTGGGTATTCAGAATAGCCTTCATCATTACGATCAAGCAACTGAAATAAGTCTCCAAATATTTGAGCACAATTACCACGATTTATTTCCTCAATAACAAGATATTGCTTTGATAGTATCCCCCCTTCTGAATTTGCATATTTTTTCCAAGCAGAGATGTAAGCTTGTAAAAATGCTTGTTGAACAAATTCATATACAATTTTTGATTCCTTAAAATGTAAGCCATCAGAATTCTCAACAGGTACAGCTTTGGTACCTATTATGGTCATCACATCCTCTTCAATTGTTGTAGGTTTATAAGCACCAACAAAAGTAGAATAATCCGTATCAGGATGAAAGGTTGTACGTATAACATCCTCACGTCCAGTAAGTGCGTTTATTTTATTTGATTTTCCTGTACCTGGAGCACCATAGAAAATAGTTTGAATAGGAAAATTAATATTTGAATCAGGTGTAACTAATGGTACAACAAATTTATCATTTTGTATTGCTTCCTTAATAAAATTACTATATTCATTCCTATCGTTAAATCTATAACCATTTTTTTTGTATGCGCATCTAAAATGAAGTTTATCTTGATCAACAACATCAATATCATAACAAACTAATGGTGAATCTGAGTTTATTCCAAGTATATGAAACGTTTCATCGAAGAACTCTTGATTTGTATAACTACCCCATGATATTTTTGGTGAATATTTGAGTTGTAATCTTCCATTGTGAGCATCATACATATCTTTCATAACCAATAGAATGAAAGGTTTACCTATATTCATTCCATTTACATATGTGTTATCAAATTTTGCAGCTAAATAAGGAACAGATGGAGCACCATTAGTATTAAAGTCTTCATCACCATAATATATGCGTCCTCCTTTACCTAAAGGTAAAGATAATTCACGTGAGGTACAATCAATCTTTTTATAGATCATTCCAAGAAGAATGTCTTTTGCAATATATTCTTTAATCTTATTATCTTGTGTTTGGTAAACAATAGCAGTTCCCCATGAAGGAGTTCCACCAACTCTTCCATTAATATTTATATTAAATGCTAAGCTTCCAATATCTATTCTCATAATATCTGATTAAAAATATGTGTTAATAATATTCCGACTAAATTTACATCCCAACCATTACCTGCACGTTTTGAAAGTTGTGAATATGACTGACCATCAAAATTTATTTCGCATTCTGTTAAATCACGAGAAATACGAAATCCCATTAAACGAAATTGTTCATAAACAGACATTTTACGAACAATCTCCTTTCCATCTGATTTTGGCACTTCTATTATTCGCAAACTATTATGTTCTGGTTGAGTAATAGTAATGCTATATCCATCATATTTTATTTTTTTATTATACACATCAAAACAAAGAGGCCTATCTACGACAAAAGAATCTATTTTATGCTTTTCTTTAAGATGTGCTATTTGTGTGTCTGAAAGATAAAGTTTCTTTTCTGGATTATAATCAAGAAAATCTCCTATACGAGCATCTGAATCTATCTTATCAGGTATCATAGAAAAATTTTCAGGTAAACCACCAAGACGTGCAAACATCCAAAGCCTTTCACGATTTTGAGGTATTCCATAGTCTTTAGAATTTAAGACAGCTTTGGCTAATGGATTTTCTCCATATCCCATTTTTTTCAAATCAATTATAAGCTGATCATGTATAGGCTGGAATTTTCCATGTGTAAAACCTTTTACGTTTTCTAAAAAAATATATTTAGGTTTTTTCACTTTACATATACGTATGATATGGCCCAGCATTGCCCCACGACCATATGGATCATCTGTTCCCATTTGCATTCCTGCAGAAGAAAATGGCTGACAAGGAAAACCACCTGTAAACATATCAAAATCAGGTAATTCATATGGATCTATTTTTGTAATATCACCCCAATTTTTCAATGGTCCATTATCTTTACCTCGATGATTTGCATCAAATAAACTCGAAGCAAATTTATCAAATTCAGAATATCCCACCACTTCATAATCAATAAAAGGTAGATTTTCCTTTAATCGCTTAAGTCCAAACGAAGCACCACCATATCCTGCAAAACCTTCAAAAACTCTTATTTTTTGTTTATGTAATAGTTTCATTAAATATTTATTTAATTCAAACAGATGATAGAATAATATAATTTATTCAATATATCTTAATAATTATATCTTTAACCTCAAATCCGCAACCTATAGGGTTTAGTGGGATTTTGCTTGCAAAGCGACAA
>OGMT01000331.1_pt1 | contig 39916 bp, 38 predicted proteins | sample 1573271 | NCBI WGS metagenome assembly OGMT01 (sample SAMEA2582000, study PRJEB24529) | metagenome | biome: Human gut stool | place: China | collected 2011 | reverse complement strand
GTTACCCGACCTATACCCTTAGCAGGGGCACCTCTTCGGCCACTTGAGTACTTCTGCAATTGTCGTATTCACAACCGCACGCTTTCGCAGTGCTTTTTTATCTTACTAAACTTACTTTACTTTGTCAACCATTATTTTACTTTTCTTTTATATTTTTTAAAAAAGATAAGGGATCCTATCAGAATCCCTTATCTCTTTACTAATTACTTATTTTACTTTAACAGTTTTCACATTTGACCAGGATGAATATTTGTAATTATCTTTTGCTTTTTCAGAATTATACTTAGTATAAGATCTTACTCTTACATAATACTTTTTATTAGAAGAGAGCTTTTTGATTTTTGCTGTTGTTTTCGTTGATGAAACATCAATTGCTTTTGCATTCTTAAAATCCTTATTAAGAGAGTACTGAACCTGATATCCCATTCCTTTGGTTTTTGTCCAATTAACTGTAGCTATCTTATTCCCTGCTTTTATTGAATTTAAAGTAGGTTTCTTTGGTGTTACATTATTAACACTTATTTTATACTGATATTGATCTCCTGAATAATTATATACATATGCATAATACACTCCAGAATACGGTGCGATAAACACATCATCTGGTGATACACAAAAATTCTCTTTTGCATAAGATGTCCACAGTGTTCCAAAGCTTACTTTCGTTCCGTATAATTTTGCTATTGTTGTTCCTTTTTCTTTATTAAATACATATTTATAAAGCTGTCCTTTTTTTAAAGTTATTGCATAGACATCTGCATCATCTTTATTTTTAGAGAAACTTCCTGCATTACTTCCCATTATTCCTGTATATGCATGATCTGTTTTCATGTCTGTGGCAGTATCTCTTGTATTATTTTTTTCAATCTCGCAATATTTATCTGGTGTAAATGTAAATTTATAATTTGTAGTTTTTCCCTTTACATAATCATACTGCGGAGAAAATTCTATATAATATGTACCTTTGCCCAATCCAACATTGACTGTTGCATCAATTAAATTTCTTTCATCTCTATAGAAATATATACATTTTTCATTTTCATCATAAATATTTAAATTGAGATCAATATCACCTAATGTCTTATTTTCAGGCTTTGACATATCTACTTTAATAAATCCCTGCTCATTAAGTGTGATTTTACTCCAACATTCCTGAACTTCATCTGACCATGTTACAGAATAATCCGTATTAAAAGTCTTTTCTTCTGCAGCTGCAATTGCCTGTGTTGTCTTTTCATCATCTGCTGCATAGGCCGTTACCGGTTGCACAGCTCCTATGAATAATCCAAGTGTTAACGTAAGTGCCAATAATTTTTTTCTCATATTCCTTCTCCTTTGCATTTTCAACTAAGTTCATTTATATCATATTATATTTATTTTAAATTTGCAAATTCTTTGATTGCAGTCTCATACAGATTATTTCCATCTCTGTCAATGACGACAATTGCAGGAAAATCTTCGACATACAATTTTCGGATTGCCTCTGCTCCAAGATCATCATAACAGATGACTTCTGACTTCTTAATGCATTTGGAAAGAAGTGCGCCTGCACCTCCCACTGCTGCAAAATAGACTGCCTTATTTCTTATAATAGCGTCTATAACTTCTTTAGACCGTTTTCCTTTACCAATCATCGCTTTTTCGCCTAAATCGAGTAATCGCGGCGCATATTTATCCATACGGGTAGCTGTTGTTGGTCCCGCAGATCCGATTGGACGCCCTTCACGTGCCGGTGAAGGTCCCATATAATAGATTGTCGCATCCTCAATATTAATTGGTAAATCTTCCCCTCTGTCCAAAGCCTCGATCATTCTTTTATGAGCTGCATCACGCGCTACATAAATTTCTCCTGTAATATATACATAATCTCCGGAATGAAGATCTGCAGTAATTTTTTCTGTAATTGGTGTCGTTATATGTTTATCCATTTCGTTTTCTCCCAAATTTGAACATCTGTCTGTTAAAAATATATTTTATAAAACGCGAACAATATGTCTGTTTACATGACAACAGATATTAATCGCTACCGGAAGTCCTGCAATATGTGTTGGATAAGTATTGATATTAACTGCAAGAGCAGTTGTTGTTCCACCAAGTCCGCCCGGTCCGATGCCCAGTTTGTTGATTTTCTCCAGCATCTCTTTTTCCATATCCGCTACATACTCTACATTTGAGTGCTCTCCAACCGGTCTGGTTAATGCTTTCTTGGCAAGAAGCGCACACTTTTCAAATGTGCCTCCAACTCCTACACCAATTACCATTGGTGGACAAGCATTCGGTCCTGCATCTTTGACCGCAGTTAATATAGCATTCTTGACACCTTCAATTCCGTCTGCCGGCTTTAACATAAACACACGGCTCATATTTTCACTTCCGAATCCTTTCGGGGCAAAAGTGATGGTTACCTGATTGCCCGGAACAACTGAATAATGGATGACAGCCGGTGTATTATCTTTTGTATTTTCACGAAGGATAGGATCTTTAACGACGGATTTTCTCAAATATCCGTCTGTATATCCCTGACGAACGCCTTCATTGATTGCGTTTTCAATCCATTCTCCCTTAAAATGTACATCCTGTCCGATTTCCACAAAAAAGACAGCCATACCGGTATCCTGGCAGATTGGTATCATTTCTTCTCCTGCAATCTTCAAATTATCCTGTAACTGATTTAAAATTTTCTTTCCGAGTTCGGATTTTTCATTTTCCAATGCTTTTTTCATTGCAGCATCCATATCAGGAGACAAAAAATGGTTTGCCTCTATGCACATTTCCTTTACAACTGCAGTAATCTCTTCTGTATTAATTGTTCGTATCATAATTTCCTCTCGCTACGGTTTTATTATTTTCGTTTCATTGTTTTTAAGTGATTCTTGTATCGTTCCAATGCTTCCTTATGATCAATGGATCTCATATTAGGAAAAGCCTTAACCAGACGCTTGAATCCAAATGTTTTTGTGGAAGCAATCTCCTTGTATTTTGCTTTCAGATTCTCCAGTTCCTGCTTCTTCTCCTCATAAGCATTCTTTTGCTTTAAGCTAAATTCACTTGTTTTCTCAGAGATATTTGTTTTTGTCTCCTCAATTTTCTCTATGATATCTTCATGTGATTTCTGGAATTCTTCGGATTTTTCCATTGCAAAGGTTGCATTCTCATACACACGTTCTCCGATTTCGTCGGAAAGATTATGAATTTTAACTCCAATTTCATCCAAAGCTTTAATTCTCTTATTAAACTTAAGAATTGTAGATACTGTAAGACAAACATCCACAGTAAAGCCTGCCATCAGAATAGTTATCAACACTACGCCGAGAATATGTGGAATAATCGTGATAAATTTATAAATGATCGGATGAATAATATCCATAATAAATGTACATGCCAATCCCCAATAAATTGAGAACTTTAAGCACACATACCCTTTTATGTTAAAAGGCAGATTACTGTAATCCCACCATTTGTTGTGAAATACTTTTTCTAAAACAAAACCTGTAATATACTCTAATATTGACGTCAGTAAAAAGGATCCTACAAATAAAAAGAATAGATTTTCTTTTAACGGCGTTAATACTGCTACAACGATCACAACTCCACATCCGTAAATCGGACAATATGGACCATTTAAAAATCCGCGGTTTACAAATATTCCCCTGTTAACTGCTGCATAACTGACTTCCGTACACCAGCCAATAAACGCATAAATAATAAATATCCATAGCAATTCATAAAAATTCTGTGGCATAACGTTTTCTCCTCTTTTATATTACAGAAGCAGGGCTTAAAAACCCTGCTTCCTTATCTTTTATCCTTTTATGAATGAAATACAAACGATTAATTTTCGCCTGTTTCATCTGTAGAAGATTTTTCTGATACTGAATTCTCAGCTTCTGTCTCTTCCGGCGGCATTAATGATTTGTCTTCCACAACTCTGGCTATACTTGCAACTGTGATGTCATCCTTAAGATTGATCAATTTCACTCCGGATGTCACTCTTCCAAGTAATGCAGTATCATTGACACGGATACGGATAATGATTCCTTCTGTTGTAATCAACATAAGTTCATCATCCTTACCTACCGATTTCACTCCGACAAGGTTTCCTGATTTTTCTGTAATCTTATAACACTTCACGCCTTTTCCGCCACGATTCTGTGGAGAAAATTCGCTGATCAATGTGCATTTTCCAAGTCCCTTCTCGGAAACGATCATAACGGAATCTCCCTGAGATGCCATCTGCATTGCAATAATTTCATCTCCATCCGCAAGATTCATTCCGATGACACCCATAGTTGTTCTTCCGGTTGTTCTTACATCGGTTTCCTTGAACCGGATACACTGACCATACTTGGTAAACAGGAAAATATCTTCGTTATTGTCGGTAATTTTAACTTCGATCAGTTTATCATCATCTCGAAGATTGATTGCAGCTAATCCCGTCTTACGGATATTCTCATATTCTAAGACAGATGTCTTCTTCACAATTCCATTCTTTGTAGCCATGAACAGATATTTATCCTTCTCATAGTTGCGAATCGGAATCATTGCTGTAATCTTCTCATCCGGCTGCAGCGGAATCAGATTAATAATTGCAGTACCTCTTGAAGTACGGCTTGCTTCCGGAATCTCATATGCCTTAATTCGGTATACACGTCCCATGTTGGTGAAGAACATCAGGTAATGATGCGAAGTTGTCATAAGCATCTCCGCAATATAATCATCCTGGATGGTCTCCATTCCCTTGATTCCCTTGCCACCACGGTTCTGACTCTTGAAATTGTCGGTACCCATACGCTTGATGTAACCAACCTTTGTCATTGTGATGACATTGTTGGTCTCCGGAATCAGATCTTCCATAGAAATATCAAATTCATCGTATCCGATCTGGGTTCTTCTGTCATCGCCATATTTATCAGCGATTGCAAGAATTTCAGTACGGATAACTGTGAGAAGCTTTTTCTCATCGGCAAGAATAGACTTTAACTCTGTGATCAAAGCCATCAATTCCTTATACTCATTCTCCAACTTTTCTCTTTCGAGACCTGTCAGAGCCTTCAGTCGCATATCCACGATTGCCTGTGACTGCGCATCGGATAATCCGAATCTCTCCATCAACGCATTCTTGGCATCCTGTGTGGTTCTGCTGCCTCTGATAATCGCAATGACTTCATCGATATTGTCCAAAGCGATAATCAATCCCTGCAAGATGTGGGCTCTCTCTTCCGCTTTGTTCAAGTCATATCTGGTACGTCTTGTAATAACTTCCTTCTGATGAAGCAGATAGTAATTCAGTAATTCATATAAATTCAGAATTTTCGGCTGGTTATCCACAAGTGCAAGGTTGATAACACCGAATGTATCCTGTAACTGTGTGTGTTTGTACAAAAGATTGAGTACAACGCTTGGATTAACATCGCGGCGAAGCTCGATCACAATACGCATTCCTTCACGATCAGACTCATCACGAAGATCCGTAATTCCATCAATTCTCTTATCCTTATGAAGTTCCGCAATCTTTTCAATCAATCTGGCCTTATTTACCAGATATGGAAGTTCTGTTACAACAATACGGTTCTTACCATTGTCCATCGGCTCAATATCCGTTACGGCCCGCACACGGATCTTGCCGCGTCCGGTACGATAAGCTTCGTTAATTCCGGCGGTACCAAGAATTACACCTCCGGTCGGAAAATCCGGTCCTTTAATAATATCGATCAGCTCATCGATATCGGTCTCTTTCTCTTCAATATCGTTATCAATCAACTTAACAACCGCATGAATCACATCACGAAGATTATGTGGCGGAATATTGGTTGCCATACCGACTGCGATACCGGTTGTTCCATTTACTAAAAGGTTCGGATAGCGGGAAGGAAGTACCGTTGGTTCCTTCTCCGTCTCATCAAAGTTCGGTATAAAATCAACCGTATCTTTGTTGATATCCTGAATCATCTGCATTGAGATCTTCGACAGACGAGCCTCTGTATATCGCATTGCAGCTGCGCCGTCTCCATCCACAGATCCAAAGTTACCATGTCCGTCTACAAGTGGATATCTTGTCGACCAAGGCTGTGCCATGTTGACAAGTGCTCCGTAGATAGAACTGTCTCCATGCGGATGGTACTTACCCATCGTATCACCGACGATACGCGCACACTTACGATGTGGCTTATCCGGCGTGTTATTTAACTCAATCATGGAATAGAGAACACGTCTCTGTACCGGCTTCAAACCATCTCTGACATCCGGCAATGCACGACTAGCAATAACACTCATCGCATAGTCGATATAGGAGGTTTCCATGGTTTTCTTCAAATCAACCTGCTGAATTTGATCAAATATCTTGTCATCCACTTAAACTGTCCTCCTTAAATGTCAAGATTCTGTACATACTTGGCATTTTCTTCAATAAATTCTCTTCTTGGTTCTACCTTATCACCCATAAGAGTGGTAAATGTTACATCAATCTCTGATGAATTCTCATCATCAATAATAACCTGCTTCAAGATACGCTTCTCTGGATCCATAGTAGTCTCCCAAAGCTGCTCGGCATCCATCTCTCCGAGTCCTTTGTATCGCTGAATTTTGTTATTCTGGTCACGTCCAATCTCAACAAGAATATTATTTAACTCCTCATCACTGTACGCATACCATACATTCTTGTTTTTCTCCACCTTATAAAGTGGTGGTGTTGCCAGATACACATGTCCCTGCTTGATCAGTTCCGGCATAAAACGATACAGGAATGTCAACATCAGAGTTGCAATATGAGCACCATCGACATCGGCATCTGTCATGATAATAATCTTGTTATAACGAAGCTTTGTAATATCAAAATCCTCATGAATACCAGTACCGAAAGCAGTAATCATTGCCTTAATCTCCGCATTGTCATAAATACGGTCAAGGCGCGCTTTCTCAACATTCAAAATCTTACCACGAAGTGGAAGAATTGCCTGTGTTGCACGGCTTCTGGCTGTCTTGGCAGAACCGCCGGCGGAATCTCCCTCTACGATAAAGATCTCACAATTCTCAGGATTCTTATCGGAACAATCCGCAAGTTTACCCGGTAAAGCCGTACCCTCCAAAGCTGTCTTACGTCTTGTCAGGTCACGCGCCTTACGTGCTGCCTCTCTTGCTCTCTGTGCAAGAAGGGATTTCTCACAGATATTCTTTGCAACATCCGGATTCTGCTCAAGGAAATAAGTCAGCTGCTCCGTTACCACAGAATCAACCGCACCACGCGCTTCACTGTTACCAAGCTTCTGCTTTGTCTGTCCCTCAAACTGTGGTTCCTCAATCTTGATACTGATGATCGCGGTCAGACCTTCTCTGATATCATCACCGGTCAAAGCCGCATCATTGTCTTTTAAAATCTTTGCCTCTCTTGCATATGCATTAAATGTCTTCGTCATTGCATTACGAAAACCTGCAAGATGAGTTCCACCTTCCGGCGTAATAATATTATTTACAAAACTGAATGTCGAATCATTAAAGGAATCATTGTGCTGTAAAGCAACTTCAACATACACGCCATCTCTGCTACCTTCACAATAAATAACATCCTGATAAAGTGGTTCTTTACCGCGGTTTAAGTACTGAACGAACTCCTTGATTCCGCCTGCATAGTGGAACTCATGGTTATGCTCGCTTCCCTCTCTAGTATCTTTCAGCACAATACGGAGACCTTTTGTCAGGAAGGCAGTCTCTCTCAATCTCTGTTTTAATGTATCATAATCATATACAGTCTCTTCGAAAATTTCAGGATCCGGCAGAAAATGTACTTTCGTTCCATGTTTCTCGGCATCACATTCACCGATCACTTCGACTTTGCCTTCTGCTTTACCGCGCTTATAGTCCTGTCCATAAACTTTACCCTCATGATATACTTCAACATGCAGCCAGGTTGATAACGCATTTACAACCGATGCACCTACACCATGAAGACCTCCGGATACCTTATATCCTCCGCCGCCGAATTTACCACCGGCATGCAGCACCGTAAATACAACTTCAAGAGCTGACTTTCCGGCTTTATGATTCATTCCGACCGGAATACCACGTCCGTCATCCTCAACCGTAATCGAATTATCCTGCTCGATCGTTACCTCAATATTCTTACAATAACCGGCAAGTGCTTCATCCACTGCATTATCCACGATCTCATAAACCAAATGATGAAGTCCTCTTGCGGATGTGCTTCCGATATACATTCCCGGTCTCTTTCTTACTGCCTCAAGACCTTCCAAAATTTGGATCTGATCCGCTCCATATTCCTGATTGTTCTGCAATTCTTCGCTCATGAATTTCCTCCTCATCCAATGGATGAACACTAAAACTTAATCTTTATATCTCTTCCATCGTCTTCTTTTCAAAAACTTCTCCGGATATCACCTGAAAAATCTTATCAATCTGAAAACGATTCTTTACAAATTCTTCCAGACCGGTACATGTAATAATTGTCTGAATATCTGTAATACTATTTAACAGATAATTCTGTCTGTTACTGTCTAACTCGGACAAGACATCATCAAGAAGCAGCACCGGCGTATTGTGAATCGACTTTCTTACCAGATCAATCTCTGATAATTTTAATGAGAGCGCCGAAGTTCTCTGCTGTCCCTGCGAACCATACTTTCGGATGTCAACACCATCGATGGAAAAAAGCATATCATCTCTGTGTGGTCCGACGGTTGTCTGGCAAAGCTTTAAATCTTTATTCTTTGCACGACTCAATTCATCTTCAAAAAAGATATCATCAATATTCGGCTCATATTTGAGAATCAGATTCTCTCTGCCACCTGAAATATTCGAATGAATCTGCTGGATAATCTGATTTAATTCATCCACAAAAGTCTTCCGCTTATCAATAATTCTTCTTCCATACTCGATCAACTGTGTATCCCACACAGAAAGTGTATCCAATAAATCCGGTCGGTAAGCAATATCTTTTAACAGATGATTTCTCTGATTTAACACTTTGTTATAACTCGAAAGATCCGACAAATAAAGTTTATCCAGCTGACACAACTCCAAATCAATAAATCTTCTTCTCTCTGCCGGGCCATTTTTGATAATATTCAAATCCTCCGGCGAGAAAAATACGATATTCAATATTCCAAACAATTCGCTGGCTTTCTTAATCGGAATCTTGTTGATTGCCACACCCTTTGCACCATTACGCCGAAGATGCATGTCAATCTGAAACTGCTTCTCATTTTTTTCGACAACCGTACGGATATGAGCCTCATTTTCTTCAAAACGGATCATCTCTTTGTCGCGGCTTCCTTTGTGAGACTTTGTTGTCCCACTCATATAAGCAGCCTCTAAAATATTGGTTTTCCCCTGTGCATTATCGCCATACAGAATATTAGTGCCTTCGTCAAACGCAATATCCAGATTCTCATAATTACGAAAATTTCGTAGTTCTATCGATCGAATGATCATTTTACAATCTGTATTGTCTCTCCGTTGTAGGTGACAACATCTCCATCATGTAATTTCTTGCCTCTTTGCACTTCAACTTGTCCATTCACAGTAACCTGTCCATCCTGGATCACCATCTTGGCATCCACACCGGATCCAACAAGGCTTGCCTTCTTCAAAGCCTGTCCTAACTTAATGAACTCATCTTCTTCACGAATATTAACTGTAATCATAGATACTCCTATATCAATACCTTTAGTTTGTAGCAGTATTAAAGTTAACCGGAAGAATCAGATAAATAAACTTACCCTCATCATCCTTAATAAAGCAAGGTGCCTTCGGATTCACCATATAAAGACTTACTTCTTCCTCATCAATAACACGAAGCGCATCAATAAAGAATTTTGGATTAAATCCGATCAGGATATCCTTACCATCTTTTTCAATATCAATATCTTCATTCATGGAACCGATAAACGATGTAATCTTAAGTTCCATATTTCCGTCTGTCACATTCATAATAATTGGCTTCTTATCGCCTTCCTTGACAAGCAGAGTTGAACGATCAATACAATCAAGAAGCTCTCTCTTATTTACTTTCACCTTTGTCTCATAATCGGAAGAAAGCATCTGATCAATCTTAAAATACTCTCCTTCGATCAATCTTGATACAACGGTTGTTGTATCGAAATCAAATACAATATGATTATCCGCAAGATAAATAATCACATCATCATCCACTCCACCTGGAATAATCTTACTGATCTCCTGAAGTGTCTTTCCAGGAACGACAACTTTCTTGTGATCATAATTATTCTTTAACTCAATATTACGGATGGAAATACGATGTCCATCAAGAGAAACAACCTTCAACTGATTCTCATTGATTTCAAATAATTCACCAGTCATCAACTTGTTGTTATCATTGTCAGCAATGGAAAAAATCGTCTGACGGATTACTTCTTTTAATGTAAACTGTGAAATTACAATGGATTCATTCTTTTCAATATATGGAATATAGGAGAAATCATCTCCTGATTTACCTACAATATTAAATTTTGCTTTCTCGCAGGAAATCACCGTCTTGAAAGAAGCATCTGTTTCAATTACAACATCATTATCTGGAAGTTTACGTACAATCTCAGAGAAAATCTTAGCATCTAAAGCGATAACACCTCTTTCTTCAATCGTACCTTCAATCTTTGTCTCAATGCCAAGTTCCATGTCATTGGCCATCAATTTAATTTCATTGGTAGAAGCATCAATTAAGATACATTCAAGAATAGCCATTGTTGTTCTGGTAGGAACTGCCTTTGAAACAATATTGACTCCACGCAGTAAGTTCGATTTTGAACAGATTAATTTCATTTTGAAAAACTCCTTCCTGGTTAAATAAATATATAAAGATATTAGTAATATTCTTAATAGGGGCTGTTCATATGTGAATAACCCGTTCTAAGGTGTTAAAGTAGCGCTTTTGGCGACTTGATAACTTACTTGATAGCCTGTTCAATCCATGAGAATAGTTTGGACAAGTCTGTTGAAAGAAATATAAGCATCCGGTCATTTTTGAATGGAAAAGATAAGTTGTCCATATTTTTCACAACACATCAACTGTGGATAAACGTGAATAAGTGGAATTCTTATCTATAACCTGTTGTAAGGTAACCTATTATAATAGGAAGAAACTAGTTCGGATTAATCTTCTTCTTAATGGTTTCTATCAACGTTCTGGTTGTTTCATTTGTCTCGTATTCCTCAGTAACCTTCTTAATTCCGTGGATAATTGTGGAATGATCTCTTCCACCTAACAGAGATCCGATGGTATCAAGAGGAGAGTCTGTCATGTTCTTACATAAATACATTGCAATCTGTCTTGGTTTTGCAACATCGCTGCTTCGCGTTTTGGAAATCATCTGGTCTACGGAAATATGGAAATGTTCCGAGACAACTTCGATGATCAGCTGAGGAGTGATCTCCCTAGGCTTGTCCGGTGTAATAATGTTGGCAAGTTCCTTCTCTGCAATATCCATAGTAATTGGAATATGTACGAGATTGTTGTAAGCAAGAAGTTTGTTTAATGCGCCTTCCAGCTCACGGACATTGGATTTGATATTGTTTGCGATGTAACTCAATACTTCATCATCAATATCGAAATTATCCGATTCTGCCTTTTTACGAAGGATTGCCATACGGGTTTCATAATCCGGAACCCCGATATCTGCCATAAGTCCCCATTCAAAACGGGAGCGGATACGTTCCTCGAGCGTTTCCATCTCTTTTGGAGGCTTATCGGAAGTTAAGATAATCTGTTTTCCCTGTGTCTGGAGAGCGTTAAAGGTATGGAAGAACTCTTCCTGTGTACTCTCTTTACCTATAATAAACTGAATATCATCGATCATGAGGACATCAACCTTGCGGTATTTGTCACGGAACTTCGTCATAGAAGAAGCATTACCGTTACGGATTGACTCGATAACTTCGTTGGTAAACTCTTCAGAAGTAACGTAAATAACTTTGGCATCCGGATTCTGGTTTAAGATAAAGTGACCGATTGAATGCATAAGATGCGTTTTGCCAAGTCCCGGACCGCCGTAAATATAAAGCGGATTGTAAGCTTCACCCGGAGATTCTGCTACTGCAAGAGAGGCAGAATGAGCAAAACGGTTATTGTTACCTACGACAAAAGTATCAAATGTATAGTTTGGATTGAGGTTTGACTCATCTCCGCTCAGAGATGCTGTATTCTTGACAGGCTTATTCTTCAGCTTTAAATTCTTAGCCTGCTCCGGAAGAATGAACTCAATCTCATATTCGATTTCAGTGATTTCAACAATTGCAACACGAAGGGGAGCCAAATACTTCTTCGAAATATAAGTCAAAGCCATCTGTTCGGATGGCACTAAAATGTATAAAGTATTCCCCTCGATGGCAAAGACCTCCAGAGGACGGATCCAGGTATCGAAGGATACATCACTGATTTCATACTCCTTCTTGACTGTATTTAATATCTCGTCCCATTTTTCTATAATCTTGTCCATCTATATCTCCACATCTTTCTTATAAAATAGGATAGTTATCCATAATCCTATAGTTACTATAGTACACTATTTTTGAGCCTAAATCAACGATTAAAGCGTGTTTATAAGCCATAAAAGTTATAGACCTTCATTTTTCTGCATTATGGCGTTTTTTAACATTTTATCCATATTGTGTTGACATATTATCCACAAGTTATCCACAAATTGAGGATAACTTTTTGGGAGTCTGTTTTGATAACACTAGATATAGTGAAGATTCAAATTTAGGTATAATATGTAGTATTTAAATTATTAAATTTTAAAAAAGCCTTGATTTTACTTGACTTACAGAGGTTTTCTGATATAATTTCAAGTGATGTTTTTTAACGTAGAGGAGGTGGATACAATGAAGATGACATTCCAACCAAAAAAGAGACAGAGAGCCAGAGTACATGGTTTCAGAAGCAGAATGAGTACAGCAGGCGGAAGAAAAGTATTGGCTGCAAGAAGATTAAAAGGTAGAAAAAAATTATCAGCTTAGGCCACAATTTTGTGGTCTTTTCTTCTTTTATGATGGATTTTGGAAGGATAATTTCACATGAAATTTTCAGATTCATTAAAGAAAAACAGAGATTTTCAGAATGTATATAACAATGGTAAGTCTTATGCGAACCGTTTACTTGTTATGTACATTTATGAAAATCATACACAAGAAAACAGATTAGGAATATCAGTTAGCAAAAAAGTTGGAAATAGTGTTATAAGACATCATTTAACTCGTTTGATCAGAGAGAGTTACAGACTACATGAGGACGTGTTTAATAGTGGTTTAGACATCGTAGTCATCGCAAGAGCTACAGCGCGTAATGCATCTTATCATGAGATTGAGAGTGCGCTTATGCATCTTGGACGTCTTCACAAAATTGTTCATATTGATTAGAAAAGAAGATGGAATCCTGTTGAAAAGAATATTAATTGCATTGATTAAATTTTATCAGAAATATATTTCTCCAATGAAGACAACAAAGTGTCCGTATTTTCCGACCTGTTCCTGCTATGGATTAGAAGCGGTACAGAAGTATGGTGCGATTAAGGGTGGCGCTTTGGCTACATGGAGAATCCTAAGATGCAATCCTTTTTCCAGGGGCGGATATGATCCAGTTCCATAAAGGAGGTTTTTATGTCAGCGATTGAATTGACAGCTTATCCGGGCAAGATCCTCGGACCGATCGCAAAGGTTCTCGGATGGATCATGAATGGAATCTACAACATCGTATACAATCTGTTCGGTGTTGAGAGTGTAACCGTAAGTATCGTAATCATTACAATTCTGATTTATACATGTTTACTTCCGCTTACAATCAAGCAGCAGAAGTTTTCAAAGTTATCTCAGGAGATGCAGCCGGAGTTGAAAGCGATTCAGGATAAATATAAGAATCGTAAGGATCAGGCTTCAGTGACAGCAATGAATGAAGAAACACAGCTTGTATATCAGAAGTATGGTGTTTCTCCGATGGGAAGTTGTGTGCAGATGTTGATTCAGATGCCACTTTTGTTTGCATTGTATCGTGTATTTTACAATATTCCTGCTTATATAACATCAATTAAGGATTATTTTGGTGTATTAAGTAATGGTTCTGTTGTAAAAGGAAGTATTGTTGATATTATTAGTAATACTTCTGGTTTTCAGGATATTATGCAGAAAATTATAACAGATTACAAGATTACTTCTGTATCTGTTGATTTTACTTCAACTGACACAACAGCATTACACAATTACATTATTGATGTATTGTACAAGCTTCCAAAAGAAGGATGGGAGAATCTGACTTCTTATTTTGGAGGAGTAGGAGATGCGGTTAATTCAATTACACCGCATATTAATAATTTTAACTATGCATTAGGTAAGATTAATATTTCTGATACACCTTGGAATATTATGAAGACTTCTTTTGCAGGACATGAGTGGCTGGTACTTGTACTTGCACTTTTGATTCCGGCACTTGCTTACCTGACACAGGTATTGAACATTAAGCTTATGCCACAGGCAAATACTGGCGATAATGATCAGATGGCAAGACAGATGAAATCGATGAATACCATGATGCCATTGATGTCATTGTTCTTCTGTTTTATTACACCAACCGGTCTTGGTATTTACTGGATTGCGAGTGCAGTTGTTCGTGCCGTTCAGCAGTTCTTCGTAAATAAGCATATTCAGAATCTTGATCTGGATGATATTATTAAGAAGAATCAGGAGAAAGCAAAGCAAAAGAGAGAGAAGATGGGTATCTCAGAGGATCAGATTCGTCAGGCAGCACAGATGAAAACAAGATCAATTGAGAGTAAAGCAAATTATGTTTCTTCTGCAGAGAAGGAACTTCAGTTAGAGAAGGCTCGTCAGGCACAGAATAATGCAAAACCTGGAAGTCTTGCTTCTAAGGCAAATATGGTTAGAGATTTTAATGAAAAGAATAATCGTAAATAAGAGGGGGCGTCATTATGGATTTTATTGAAGTTTCTGCAAAAAATGTAGATGATGCGATTACCGAAGCATCGATTCAGCTTGGAACAACAAGCGACAACATTGAATATGAAGTAGTTGAGAAGGGAAGTACCGGTTTCCTTGGAATTGGAAGCAAGAACGCAGTCATTAAAGCTCGTAAGAAATTCTCTTTAGAAGGAAATGTTCGTAATTTCCTTGATTCTGTATTCGCAGCAATGAATATGGAAGTTGAAGTATTGATCAAGATTGATGAAGAAGAGCATTCCATTGATGTTGAACTTAAGGGAGACGATATGGGAATCCTGATCGGTAAGAGAGGACAGACACTTGATTCTCTTCAGTATCTTACCAATCTTGCTGTAAATAAGCATTCTGAGAATTATTACAAGGTTAAGATTGATACAGAAGATTATCGTAAGAGAAGAAAAGAAACTCTTGAGAATCTTGCTAAGAACATTGCTTATAAGGTTAAGAGAACAAAGCGTCCGGTATCCTTAGAGCCAATGAATCCTTTTGAGAGAAGAATCATTCATTCAGCACTTCAGAATGATCGTTATGTTACAACTCACAGTGAAGGTGATGAACCTTACAGACATGTCGTTGTTACATTAAAGAAATAATTTTGTTTTGTTTTGGGCATCCAGTGATTGGATGCCCATTTTTCTTGATAAAAAAGCAATTATGTTATATAGTTACTATCGGAATACTTCTTATATTTAGAGTATGATATTTAAAAGTTATTATAAAATACGGAGAAAATTTGAATGGATATCAATATGAGTTCTGATACGATTGCAGCAATTGCGACTGCAATGTCACCTTCTGGAATTGGAATTGTTCGAATCAGTGGTGATGAGGCGCTTGCAATTATTGATCGTATTTATCGTTCAAAAAATAATAATGTTCGATTAAACGATTGTAAAAGTCATACGATTCATTATGGATACATCTATGATGGTGATGAAGTAGTAGATGAAGTGATGGTGCTTTTGATGAAAGCTCCGAATTCATATACCAGAGAAGATACCGTTGAAATCGATTGTCATGGCGGTGTCTATGTCATGAAAAGAATCTTAGAGACGGTGATTAAGTATGGTGCTCGTCCGGCAGAACCTGGTGAATTTACGAAACGTGCTTTCTTAAATGGTCGATTGGATCTTACACAGGCAGAATCTGTTATCGATGTTATCAATGCTAAGAACGATTATGCACTGAAAAGTTCGTTGAATCAGTTAAAAGGATCTGTTCATGAAGAAGTGAAAAAAATCCGTGATGAAATCATATATCAAATTGCGTTTATAGAATCGGCACTCGATGATCCGGAACATATATCACTTGAAGGTTATCCAGAAAAACTTCATAAAATTGTGGATAACAACGTTGAGAATGTTGATAAGTTATTAAAATCCTTTGATAATGGGCGCATTTTAAAGGAAGGAATTAATACTGTAATTGTGGGTAAACCGAATGCCGGTAAATCGTCTCTTCTTAATATCTTAGTTGGACAGGAGAAAGCAATCGTTACAGAGATTGCCGGAACAACACGTGATGTATTGGAGGAGCAGATTAATTTGAATGGCATCACACTTAATGTGATGGATACTGCAGGTATTCGTAATACATCCGATGTTGTGGAAAAAATCGGAGTGGATCGTGCAAGAAAGTATGCGGTCAACGCAGATCTGGTTATCTATGTGATCGATGCTTCCACAGAACTTGATGAAAACGATTATGAGATTATGAAGCTTCTGCAGGATAAGAAAGCGATTGTTCTCTTAAATAAATCGGATCTTGATACGAAAGTTCAACCGGAAGAGGTAAAGAAGTATCTTGATAAGAAAGTCATTTCAATTTCAGCAAAGAATAATACCGGAATTGATGAATTTGAAGATACCATCAAAGAAATGTTTTTCCAGGGAGAAGTTACATTTAATGATGAAGTATATTCTATTAATGTACGACAGAAGAATTCTCTGCAGATTGTATTAGAACATTTAAAGCAGGTAAATCAAAGTATTGAAGATGGTATGGCAGAGGATTTCTTTTCGATTGATCTTATGGGTGCATATGAGGAGCTTGGTAAGATTATTGGTGAATCGGTGGAAGACGATCTGGTGGAAGAAATATTCTCAAAGTTTTGTATGGGAAAATAAATGTTGTTTAAATTTTTAATATAAACGTTGATAAATCAAATAAAGGAAAAAACAATGGTTGAAAAGTTGGATGAGATGAATACAGAGAAAAAGAATATTCCGCACATTACAGAAGAATATGATGTGGTTGTTGTCGGTGCTGGACATGCCGGCTGTGAGGCAGCTTTGGCTAGTGCGAGGCTTGGTTTAGAAACCATTATGTTTACGGTTAGTGTGGACAGTATTGCTTTAATGCCTTGTAATCCTAACATCGGAGGTAGTTCTAAGGGACATCTGGTTCGTGAGATTGATGCATTGGGTGGAGAAATGGGTAAGAATATTGATAAGACATTTATCCAATCCAAAATGCTCAATAAATCGAAAGGACCGGCTGTACATTCTCTCCGCGCACAGGCAGATAAAGCGGAATACACAAAAGAAATGCGTAAAACTTTGCAGAATACGGATCATTTAACGATTCGTCAGGCAGAGGTTGCAGAGATTCTTACCAATCAGGATCATTTCTTCGGCGATGAAGAGCCGATGGAGGATGGAACACAGAAGATTACCGGAGTTCGTACGGTATCCGGTGGAACTTATAAATGTAAGGCTGTTGTTTTATGTACCGGCACTTATCTTCGTGCAAGATGCCTGACAGGTGAGATGATCACACATACCGGACCAAATGGTTTATCTGCAGCGAATCATCTGACTCATTCCTTGTCTAAGCATGGAATTGAGACACGCCGGTTTAAAACGGGAACACCTGCGAGAATTGATAAGCGAAGTATTGACTTTTCTAAGATGGAAGAACAGTTTGGTGATGAGAGAGTGGTTCCTTTTTCTTTTACTACTAATCCAGAAGATGTACAGATTGATCAGGTGTCATGCTGGTTGACTTATACGAATGAGAAGACACATGAAATTATAAGAAATAATCTTGATCGCTCACCGATTTATGCCGGAGTTATCGAGGGAACCGGACCGCGTTATTGTCCTTCTATTGAGGATAAAGTCGTTAAGTTTGCAGATAAGGATCGTCACCAGATTTTTGTTGAGCCGGAAGGTTTAAGTACAAATGAGATGTATATTGGTGGAATGTCCTCTTCACTTCCAGAAGATGTACAGTATGAAATGTATCGCACGCTGCCGGGACTCGAACATGCTAAGATTGTTCGTAATGCTTACGCGATTGAGTATGATTGTATTGATGCGAATAACTTATATGCATCCCTTGAGTTTAAGAAGATTCATGGTCTGTTTAGTGGCGGACAGTTTAATGGTAGTTCTGGATACGAAGAAGCAGCAAGTCAGGGCTTGATCGCCGGTATTAATGCGAGTATGGAAATTCTTGGAAGAGAACCCTTGATTCTTGATCGTTCAGAATCCTATATCGGTGTGTTGATCGATGATCTTGTTACGAAAAAAAATCGTGAACCTTACCGCATGATGACCTCACGAGCGGAATATCGTTTACTTTTACGTCAGGATAATGCAGATCTTCGCCTTACTAAGAGAGGATATGAAGTTGGACTTATTTCACAAAAGCGTTATGACTGGGTTTGTAAGAAGGAACAATTGATCAATCAGGAAATTGATCGTGTGAATCATGTGAAAGTTGGTGCAAGTGTTTCGGTACAGACTTTGTTGATGGAGTATGATAGTATTCCACTAAATACTGGAACAACATTAGCTGATCTGATCCGTAGACCGGAGCTTGATTATGATAAGCTTGCCCCTATTGATACGAATCGCCCGAAGCTTCCACAGGAAGTAACGGATCAGGTGAATATTCTGATCAAATATGAAGGATATATTACCCGTCAGGTAAAGCAGGTAGAAAAGTTTAAGAGGCTTGAGAAGAAGCTGTTACCGAAGAATTTTGATTATAAGGAAATATCTGGACTTCGTATTGAGGCGCAGCAGAAACTGAATGAGTTCCAGCCATTGAATATTGGACAGGCCTCCCGTATTTCTGGTGTCACGCCTGCAGATGTATCGGTTTTATTGGTTTATCTGGAACAACTGAAATATTCAAATCCTGATTTATTTTTTAAACTAAATTCAAAATAATAGCATATTGAGGTAGATATGAATTATAATACGACGAAATTTATCAATGATTTAAAAGCAATTGGTATTGAATTATCGGACGAGCAGCTTGAACAATTTCTTACTTATTATGAGATGCTTATTGAAAAGAATAAGGTTATGAATCTTACGGCAATTACAGATTTTGATGAGGTTCTTGAAAAGCATTTTGAAGACAGTTTGTCATTGATTCAGGCAGTTGATCTTGAAAAGTCACAGACGGTAATTGATCTTGGAACTGGTGCCGGTTTTCCGGGAATCCCACTTAAGATTGCTTTTCCAAATATTCAGATTACACTTGCAGATTCTTTAAATAAGAGAATTCTTTTCTTAGATGATGTAATCCGTGAACTTGGACTGGTAGGAATTGATACTGTTCATGGAAGAGCTGAAGATCTTGCTAAGAATTCTGATTATCGTGAAAAATTTGATCTGTGCGTTTCGCGTGCAGTTGCAAATCTTTCTACGCTTAGTGAATATTGTCTTCCATTTGTAAAGATCGGAGGAAAGTTTATTTCTTATAAAGCAGGGGAGTGTGATGAAGAAGTTGCTGCATCCAAGTCTTCTATATTTCTTCTTGGTGGAAAAATCTCTGATATTAAGAAATTTGAACTTGGTGAATCAGGAAGAGCTTTTGTGATTATTGATAAGGTTAGTGGAACACCAAAGAAGTATCCAAGGAAAGCAGGAACTCCATCCAAGGATCCATTGTAAAAGATACATTTTAATAATAACTAAAGCGGAATAAATATACATTTATGAATGATAGGTAAAAAATGAGGGTATAGTCAATTGACTATACCCTTATTTCCTATGAAACAATAAATTAATTTTCTTTATCTATGAAAGAAGTAATCATTTTTGCAACTTTCTCAGGATTCTCAAGCTGCGGATAAAGTTTGCAGTTCGTAATCTTGATCAGTCCAATTGATTTGTTCAGTTTCTTATATTCCTCAAAAGTCTTCATATTTGATGAAGGCTCAACACTTCCAATAATAGTAAGTGGTTTCTTAAGGTTCTTTAATGCATGACGAATATCTGTGTACATGTAATTTCCTAAGAGGCTGGAGTACAGATATTTTCCATTGCTATTGTCCATGTGCGCTGACTCATAGTAGGCATCTTCTGTTGTAGAAGAGATGAGTTGTGGATGATGGAAATATTTGTTCCGGAATGTACGATCCACATTTTTTGGATTCATAATAAGATTATAGATGAATGTTCCGACCAGAGGCAGATTAATGATGGTCTGCTTTATCTTACTCTGCTGATCAGGCATATTATCTAAAGTCTTAAGTGACACTGGATTGATCAATATGATCTTGTTGATAATTGTATCATCGATCTGGTTTGCCATAATAACAAATGAGCTTGAAAGATTGGATGCTACAATATCCGTTTTTGTTCCAATGACATCTTTGATAAATGCTGTAATCATCTGGACATATAGGTAACTTGTGTAACTGATTCCAGGTTTGTCGGACAGACCACAACCTAACAGATCAATGGTATATACAGTATGATTTTTCTGTAAGCGTTTTACTACTTTCGTCCATTCAATAGATGAGCTGGTTGCATTTGTATCATGGACTAATAGAATAGGACTTCCCGAGCCATGCTTGGTGTAAAATATATTGCCCTGCTTCCAGGAGTAGTAGGAACCATTTTTTGTAGGAAGCATATTTTTATTGGTGGATGTATTTGCAACAAAGCGGTTATAAGCATACATGCCAGCCAAAGCGGCAGTTGTTAGAAATAGAAATCGTTTTGTTTTTTTCTTCATGAGTGTGTCCTCCTTTATATTGTTATTATAGACATTTTTAAGTGAATATACAAATTATATTTTCGGTATTTCTTTTCTTTCATAGTGAAATATTCTATAATCTAGGTGTAAATTCTTTTTGATTTTGAATTTGTGATTTATATTATTTTTTATTAAATTATATAATATATAACTCATATAAAAATAATATTATATATAATAAAAAATGATTATAAATATATGACTATAAAATTAGATATTATTCAGATAATGGAGAAATTATGGTAAAAGAATACTTAGAGAGAACAAAGCAGGAATTTGTTGAGCAAAAGTTGATGATTCAAAAGGATATTGTTGGCTGCCAGAATCGTATGAAGGAGAATACAAAATTTATCGAAATTTTGGAAGATAGTAATGATCCTAACTATGATGCATTTACTCCACGTGAAACAAATTCTTTTAACCGAAAGAAAATCGCTGAGTTACAGGAAAACCAAAAAATAGAATTTGATCATTTGTCTTCCCTGCAGGATGAACTACAGATTGTTGAGAATAAGATAGATGAGATTACGAATGTAATGAAAGATTTCTCAAATGATTCATCCAGACAGAACATGATTGATTGTCGTTTGAATCAGTTACGTTTTCAGGATCGGAAAATGCATCGATTATCTCAGAATTTAGTTCATAAAGAGAGTGGTAGTTTGGAACAGATCAATCAGCATATGGATTTGTGTTTGAAAATGATCAGTGTTGATCCTGAGCGTGCCAAGATGGAATTATCAGAGATTCATAATTTGTATGATGAACATCATAAGTGGATGATAAATTGTGCCTATGAATTATATCCATCTTTTGATGACGGAATCTCTTTTGATCAGAAGATGCAACAATTGATCAGTCAATTACATACAGAATATAATATCATGATTGATTATCATACTTCAGGTGAAGTATGTCGTTTGGATAATGTGGTACATACTACAATTCTTTTTTCTATTTATGAATTATGTAAAAATGCATCGATGCATTCCGGTGTTCATAAGGTAATGATCGGTTTGACATTTGAACAGAATGGTATATTATTAAACGTTTCGGATAATGGACATGGATTTGATTATGATTCTTTTGTTACGAGCACTGAGTATGGAACTACAAAATTGGGATTGTATGATATTCAGCAGAGAGTTGATCTCTTAGCTGGAAAAATTGAAATTGATTCTGAATTGCAAAAGGGATGTTCCATTCAAATATATATTCCTAAATATATCTGAATCATTCTATCAAATTATTAAACAGACATATGGGTATGAATAATTAGTAAAAACAAAATGAGTATGTATATTTGAATTTCAAAAGTTTGGATAACGGATAAATTGTTATTTTATATATAATAAAGAAAAGAGGCAATATTTTATGAAGGTTTTAATGATTAATGGAAGTCCAAGATTAAATGGTAATACATCAATTGCTTTGGACGAAATGAAAAAGGTATTTGAAGAAGAAGGTGTGGAAGCTGAGATTGCTCAGGTTGGTAATAAAAATGTAAGAGGTTGTATTGCATGTAATAAATGTGCGGAAACAGGAAAATGTGTATTTGATGATGTAGTTAATGAATTGGCTCCCAAATTTGAAGAGGCTGATGGATTAGTGATTGCAAGTCCGGTTTATTATGCTTCTGCAAATGCAACTCTGATTGCAACACTTGATCGACTATTCTATAGCACTCATTTTGATAAAACTATGAAAGTTGGTGCAAGTGTTGTATGTGCTAGAAGAGGTGGATGTTCCGCAACATTTGATGAACTAAATAAGTACTTTACAATTACTAATATGCCAATTGCATCTAGTCAGTATTGGAATTCCATTCATGGTCGTGCTCAAGGAGAGGCAAATCAGGATGAAGAAGGAAAACAGACCATGCGAGTACTTGCTAGAAATATGACATTTCTTATGAAATCTATTTCTCTTGGAAAAGAAAAGTTCGGACTTCCAAAAACAGAAGAACATGCATGGACTCATTTTATAAGATAATTTTCGTATTTGTTTAAAAGGAATGTTTCACGTGAAACATTCCTTTTTCTTTATTTTTTGAAAATAAATCCACAATATTTTGTTTTTATCTAAATTTTAAAATACAATATTTTGACAAAATATCAAAAAATGTTTCACGTGAAACATTCTGAAAATAACTTTTCCTAGCAAAGAGATATAAAGAGTGATATAATAATAAAGCACGGAATTATGAAAAAAAATAGTGCAATAATAGGCAGTAGAAAGGAAATACCATGGGAAGAATTATTGCAATCGCAAACCAAAAAGGTGGAGTTGGTAAGACAACAACTGCAATTAATCTGGCAGCATGCCTTGCGGAAAGTGGAAAAAAAATACTAGCGATAGATCTTGATCCACAGGGAAATATGACCAGTGGATTAGGAGTTGATAAGAATGAAATAGAAAACACTGTTTATGAGTTAATGCTTGATGAATGTACCATCAACGAAAGTATGCAGAAAACAGTTGTTGATAATTTGAAGATTATCGCGTCTAATGTAAATCTTGCTGGAGCAGAGATTGAGTTACTTGGAATCAATGATAAAGAATATATTTTAAAGACAGCAGTAGATTACATAAAGGATGACTATGATTTTATTATCATTGATTGTCCACCATCACTTAATATGTTAACAGTCAATGCGATGACAACTGCGGATACAGTATTAGTTCCGATTCAGTGTGAATATTATGCTTTGGAAGGATTAAGTCAGTTGATTCATACAATCAATCTTGTACAGGAAAGATTGAATCCAAATCTTCAGATTGAAGGTGTTGTATTTACTATGTATGATGTAAGAACAAATCTTTCCAATCAGGTAGTGGAGAATGTAAAGGAAAATCTGGATACAAAGATTTATGAAACTATGATTCCAAGAAATATCCGTCTGGCAGAGGCTCCATCCTATGGAATTCCGATTAATATGTATGATTCGAAATCAGCCGGAGCAGAGAGTTATCGAAAGCTGGCAAAAGAGATTATCAACCGTAAAGATTTATAATAGATAGAGAGGGTAAATAGTATGGCGGCAAAAAAAGGACTTGGAAAAGGATTGGATTCCTTAATTGCTGATAAGGTAAGTACAAAGCCAGCAGCAAAAGAAACCGAGAAAAAGAAACCGACAAGCGAGCATGCAGCGGATGCTGTAATGATAGATATTGCAAAAGTTGAACCAAACCGTGAACAGCCTAGAAAGAAATTTGATGAAGATGCATTACTCGAACTGGCAGAATCAATTAAGCAGTTTGGAGTATTACAACCACTTCTTGTTCAGGAGAGAGATGATTATTATGAGATCATTGCAGGTGAGAGAAGATGGCGTGCTGCGAAGATGGCTGGAGTAAAGAAAGTTCCGGTTATCATTAAGAAGTTGACAGAACAGGAAATCATGGAAATCTCCCTGATTGAAAATATTCAGAGAGAGGATTTAAATCCAATTGAAGAAGCACTTGCTTATAAGAGATTACTGTCTGAGTTCAACCTGAAGCAGGACGAAGTTGCAGAGAGAGTTTCTAAAAGTAGAACCGCAGTTACGAATGCAATGCGCCTTTTGAAATTAAATGAAAAGGTACAGCAGATGGTGATTGATGAGATGCTGACAACCGGACATGCGCGTGCACTTCTTGGAATTGAAGATCAGGAAAAACAGTATACGGTTGCACAGAAGATTTTTGATGAAAAGCTGAGTGTAAGAGATACAGAGAAGCTGGTTAAGAGTCTTCAGAATGAAAAGAAAAAACAAACAGATGTTCGAACACAGATTGATCCAAAACTGGAAGCAATCTACCAGGATCTTGAGGAACAGATGAAAGTGATCCTTGGAACGAAAGTTAGCATTAATCATAAGGATAGCGAAAAGGGTAAACTGGAAATTGAATATTACTCACAGGATGAGCTGGATCGAATCATTGATCTGCTTCGAACAATTCAGAAATAAAAGAGGAGACACAAATGATTGCACAATATTTAGGATTTGATTCCGATTATATGATAATTGGACTTGCTGCAGTATGTATGATTCTGTTGATTATGATCATTGTTAATATGGCACAGATCAGCAAACTTAAGAAGAAGTATAATAAGTTTATGAGCGGCAAGAATGCAAAGTCACTGGAAGATACATTGATCAAGAGACTGGATCAGGTTGATACCTTGATGGAAGCAAACAAGGCAAATGAAAAAAACATCAAAAAGCTTTTTGCTGATATGAAATTCACATTCCAGAAAGTTGGTCTTGTTAAGTATGATGCCTTCAATGAGATGGGAGGAAAACTCAGCTTTTCACTTGCTTTACTGAACCAGACAAATGATGGATTTGTTCTGAATGCAGTTCATAGTAGAGAGGGCTGCTATACTTATATCAAGGAAATCGTAGATGGAAATTCGATCATTGTTTTAGCAGAAGAAGAACAGGAAGCTTTAAAGATGGCGATGGAATCGAATGATTCTGCTCCAAAGACAAAATAGTGTTTCCTTTCATAAGATTCTGTGATACAATGAACCATGCTGATGCGTGATATTCATGTAAGCAGATGCTGATGAATATAATAGACATAGAATAATTTTAAAAGAAAGGGGGAACTCAAGTGCATAAGTTTTTGAGAACAATTGGATTTTCAGATATCCGAAAGAAAAATCTTGAGATGATTTTGCAGGAAATCATTGATCGTCCGGAGATGATGAAGATTACAAAAGATTCTGAAGGAAACGAATTTGCCGAGTTGTCCCGATCTTTTGCTTCTAATGTAGGAATTACGGTTCGTGGAACTTATCGGGACGATGATTCCTTTGAGATGGATTATTATTATCCGTATGTGCTTGGTACGAGCGTGACCACGCAGGAACAGATTGAGATAGAAAAGCATGCAGAAAAAGAATCGTATGCCGGTGTATGCGATGAGTTAAATCTCGGAGTGACATTAATTTTCTATCTGCAGAATGTGGCTGATTATCTCGCAGAGAATAACAATCATATAGCAAGTGTTCACTTTGGAGCAAGATTAGCAGGATTATCCGTTGATGGTAAGATCCTTTGTCCGATTATAAACAGGGCACCGAAAGAGAAAGCCACCATTAAGAAAGAGGATCAACGTAATCAGCTGATGGCACAGGCTCGTGATGGAGATGAAGATGCGATTGAGAGTTTGACACTTGAGGATATGGACACTTATGCAATTATCTCCAGGAGAATTGTAAATGAAGATGTGTTAAGCATTGTAAAATCGACATTTATGCCATATGGAATCGAGAGTGATCAGTATAGCATTCTTGGTGAAATTATTGATTACACCAAAGTAATGAATTCTTATACCAATGAGATGATGTATGAACTGAAATTGTTATGCAACGATTTGAAGTTCGATGTATGTATCAATGAACAGGATCTTCTCGGTGAACCGGAAATCGGTAGAAGATTCAAGGGTAATGTATGGATGCAGGGAAGTCTTTGTATTGAGTAATCAATACAAAGTGCCTGTTTTTCTATAAAATTTTATATAGGTTCTCATAGTTAAATGGATATAACAAGCGCCTCCTAAGGGGCAACTAAGTGCAGACCATTTAGTGAGACACAACTGGATTTTAGAGTTTGCAAAAAGGCTAAAATCAATATATAATAACAGAGGCAATTCATCACGCAAGTGATTGGATTCATAAACATGGCAGCCGGAGCCAAAAAGGCTGAAAAGCCCGAAAATACGGCATTTGTTCCCTTAGTTAAATGGATATAACGGGGTCCTCCTAAGAGAAAGCCGAGGCATTCCCCAAAGGGAAAAAATGAAAAACAACTTTCAGTTCGAATCTATTCTGAAAAATGCTAATGGTGACAACAAAGCATTCCCCAAATTGGGGAACGTTCTAATGTTACCAAATCAAAAAAATCTGTAGATTGACAACTCGAAAAAGAGTTGATAATCTTATATATGGCCGAAGGGAAAAATCCCAGAAACCCAGTAAAATCAAGGGTTTGCGGCATGTGTCGTCATAGCTCAGCTGGATAGAGCACTCGCCTCCTAAGCGAGGGGTCGGAGGTTCAAATCCTCTTGGCGACGGGCTTCAAAGCGTTCGAAAATGTTAGCTGGATTAGCTGACAACGAACGCTTTTGTTATTTTCAAATCACGTTCGTGACACAAAATTCCATTCAAAATGATCAATTTCCAGCTAACGCAATCCGATTTTTGTTAGCTGACAGCTAATCAAAATTACCGGTTTGCAAACATGGGTTTTAAGAAGTCCAGCTAACATTTGGGTTCCGCTCCGTTGTCACCCCTTATTCGGGGATGTAAATCAGAGAAAAGGCGGGAAAAGAAATAATCTCTCCCAAATCTGCAAACATAAATTAGCTGAAACAGTATTCAATTCTATTAGCTACAGCTAATGGTCAAACAGCAATGTCTGTTTGGAACTTTACTATCTATAAAAGTTCCAGGCAGGCATTTTTTATTTCCTGAATCCTGGAGGAAAGGAGTCAAGATGACTGAGCCAAACAGACAATCAGGAGAAAACGAAGAAAGAATCATAGAAATTGAGATTGAGCGTCTTCGCCCTTTTAAGGAACATCCATTTCAAGTAAAAGATGATAAGGAAATGTTTCTTCTGCAGGAAAGCATTGAGAAGTATGGCATTTTAAATCCGCTGATCGTCAGACCAGTACCGGATGGTTACTATGAGATCATATCCGGCCACAGAAGAAAACATGCTGCGGAGAAACTGGGATATCGTAAAGTACCAGTGATTATCCGGGTATTAAGTGAAGATGATTCCATTTTAAGTATGGTGGATTCTAATCTTCACAGAGAACGGATCAGCTACAGCGAAAAAGCTTTTGCTTACAAACTGAAGAATGACGTACTAAAAAGAAAAAGTGGTCGAAAAAAGAGCCAAGTTGACCACAAAACACCAAGAAAACGATCGATAGATATTATCAGTGAGGATTGTGGTGATAGCCCAAAACAAGTGCAGCGTTATATATCACTGACAAAGCTTATACCGGAAATGTTGCAGAAACTGGATGATGAGATTATTTCTTTTTGTCCGGCAGTAGAGATTGCTGCATTGAAAGAAAATGAACAAAGAGAACTGCTTAAAGCAATGGATTATGCACAGGCGATTCCGTCACTCTCACAGGCTCAGCGGATAAAGCAGCTGAGTAAAGAAAAACAGTTATCGCTGGAAAAGATGGAAGAAATCATGTGTGAAGTTAAAAAAGGTGAGATCACCAGAGTAGCATTTACCAATGAGCAGCTACACAAGTATTTTCCAAATTCTTATACACCGGCAATGATGAAACGGGAAATACTGGCACTGCTAAAATTATGGAAAAAAGAATCATGGGAAAGTTAAAGGAGGAAGAAATCATGTGTAAAGTTATATCCGTAGTAAACCAGAAAGGTGGAGTCGGCAAGACCACCACAACCGTAAATGTAGGTATTGGACTGGCAAGAGAAGGAAAGAAAGTGTTGCTGATCGACGCGGATCCACAGGGAAGTTTAACAGCAAGTCTTGGGTATGAGGAACCGGATGATCTTCGCATCACACTGGCAACGATCATGATGGATGTCATCAACGAAGAAGAAATCTCTTTAGAAGATGGGATCTTACATCACCAGGAAAATGTAGATCTTCTTCCGGCAAATATTGAGCTTTCCGCATTGGAAGTAACGATGGGAAATGTTATGAGCAGAGAAATGATCATGAAGGAATATATCGATGCGATAAGATGCCGATACGATTATATCCTGATCGACTGTATGCCGAGCCTTGGTATGATGACGATCAATGCACTGGTCTCTTCTGATTCTGTTCTGATACCTGTGCAGGCTGCATATCTGCCTGTTAAAGGACTTCAGCAGCTGATCAAGACCATTCTTACAGTAAAGAAAAGACTGAACCGGAAACTGGCGATTGAGGGCATTCTCCTGACTATGGTAGATTTCAGAACCAATTACGCAAGGGACATTGCATCGAGAGTACATACAACATACGGAAGCCAGATAGAAGTATTTGAAAATGTGATTCCGATGTCCGTAAAAGCAGCTGAGACCAGTGCAGAGGGAAAAAGTATCTACATGCACTGTCCGAAAGGAAAAGTTGCTGAGGCATATATGAAATTGACACAGGAGGTTTTGAATAATGAAAAATAGAAGTGGCGAAAAGATTAAACTGGCTAGTATTGATGAATTGCTTGGTGTGGTAAATGAAGAATCTGCAATGGAGATAGAGATCAGTAAGATCCATCCATTTAAAAATCATCCGTTCAAGGTGCTGGATGATGAAAAGATGCAGGACTTGGTAGAAAGCGTAAAGATTAATGGAGTGCTGACTCCGGTACTGCTTCGCATGGATGAAAATGAAGAATATGAAATGGTATCCGGTCACAGAAGAATGCATGCAGCACAGCTTGCAGGACTCACAACTATTCCGGCAATCGTAAGAGAATTATCAGATGATGATGCCATTGTGGCGATGGTGGATGCTAACATTCAGCGAGAGGAACTGTTGCCCAGTGAGAAAGCCTTTGCTTATAAGATGAAACTTGATGCAATGAAAAGACAGGGGAGTCGGACAGATTTAACTTTGTGCCAAAGTGGCACGAAGTCGAGAACAGATCAGTTATTAGGAGAACAGGTTGGAGAAAGTGCACGAAGTGTTCAGCGGTATATCAGACTGACAGAATTAATTCCGGAACTTCTTGATCTGGTAGATAACAAAAAGCTTCAATTCACGGTTGCTGTCGATATCTCCTATATCGACAAGGAAGTACAGGAATGGATTTACGAATATATCAGCGACACCGGATTTATCAAGCCAAAACAGATTGCAGCACTCAGAAATCAGCTGAATGATGGACCAATCAATCAGATCCAGATGTTATCAATTTTCAATAACTGTGTGATGGCAAAGAAAGTATCCCGGTCTCTTACTTTCTCAGAAAAGAAACTGACAAAGTACTTTCCGGATGATTATACAGCCAAAGATATGGAGCAGGTGATTGAATCATTATTAGAAAAATGGATGCAGGAACAGTCCTGTTAAGGATAGAAAAAGCTAAGAAAACAAAGTCAAAGAAGTTTAAAAAGAGGACTTCTTAGCAGAAAATGAAAGGAGGAAATTATGGAGAAAAAAATGACATTTAATTATTTTTACGGTACTGAAGCTGATCAGTTCAGCTTCTACCGCATACCAAAAGCATTATTTACAGACAGTTACTTTAAAGATTTATCAAGCGATGCTAAAATTTTATATGGACTGATGTTGGATCGAATGTCTCTTTCCATCAAGAATCAGTGGTTTGACGACAAAAACAGAGCATATATCTACTTTTCCATCGAAGATATCATGGAATTACTGAACTGTGGCAGAAATAAAGCCATCAAATCCATGAGAGAACTGGATGACGAAACAGGGATTGGCCTGATTGAGAAACGCAGACAGGGATTTGGAAAGGTGAACGTCATCTACGTGAAAACCTTTATGCCTGAGAAAACAGATGAGAAAAAATTTGAAGAGGAATTAAAGAAGTTTAAAAAACAAACTTCTGTGGAAAATGAGGAACCCGCAGAAGTTTACAATTCAAACTTCATGAAGTCCCAAAATCAAACTTCTAGAAGTCCCGAAAACAAACTTCAAGAAGTTTACATTTCAAACCCTAATAATACTAATCTTAGTGATACTGAAATGAATGATAATAAATCTAATCCTATCATATCTGTGGATGAGAAAAGATTTGATAGCGATAATCGCTCTGAGGATTATCAGGCTTATGAAAACCTTGTCAAAGAGACCATTGATTATGAATCACTGGAAGTAACCCATCATGACGATATGCGACAGGTAGATGAAATCGTGAACCTGATCGTAGAGACTGTGATGTGTAAAAATGACAAGATCTTGATTGCCAGCAACTGGTATCCGGCATCACTGGTGAAGAAAAAATTTCTGATGCTGACCTATTCACATATCGAGTATGTATTACACTGTATGAGTGGTAACACCACAAAGGTGAAGAACATCAAGAAATATTTATTAGCAGCTTTGTTTAATGCACCGTCAACGATGAACGGGTATTATCAGGCAGAGGTGAACCATGATATGCCAGGACTGGTAAGATAGGAGGTGCACATGTTTATTTTAAAACTTGCTGGGAAGATATTATTACTGCCGGTATGGCTGATCCTTTTTGTGATCGGCTTGGCAGTAAAAATGACAGTACAGACTTATGCGGTTGTCAGAGGAATCCTTGGGTTTATATTCACTTTATTGATCATAGCGACTGCATACTGTTACCATGATTGGGTACAGGTTGCATTCCTGTTTTCGCTGAGTGTTATTCTGTATCTGATCCTTTTTGCAGGAGTGTTCGTAGATACTGTACTGGACATGACAAGAGAACGTATTATTGATTTTATTATATCGTGAGGAGAATATGAAAATGAGTGAAAACAATGATTATATTCAGTTACCACCACTAAAAAAAGACACACCATCTGATGTGGTAGCATTTATGTGGAAGTACATGAAAGTACCGGAGAATTCAAGAGAAAAAGTTAAGAATCTGCTTAAAGATGCAAATGAAAATGGAGTAAAATTAAGTCATCAGGCACCAACCCTGTATGATGTTGTCCCAAAAGAAGAAATTACTGAATTTGAAGAGCTTATACGCAAAACCATAGCTGACATTGTATCAGAAGCCAGTAGCATTGCCTGTTGGGTGTATGTGCAGAAATATGTGAAACAGAAAACTCTTGACGAAATGCTACAAGAATTGCCAGGAGCAGGCCAGTTTATCATTGTCATGGATACCTGGTTCGAAAGACTGATGGCGGAATAATGGATGCTATGATAGAATAAAGAAAACGATTTGAAGTGCAAATCGGAATTTGATGAAGAAGCAAAAATGTATGCATGGGCACCGTTGGGATGTGGTAATTATGCCCCTAACTTTTTTGGGACTTCTGTGCCGGAGGTGGTGGAAGTAAGAGAAAATCCAGATGGTACGGTTACATTAACGGTAAATGCAGTATGCGACATGGTTATCTGTGATGATGCTCTTATTACGCATGATTTAACAGTGAAATTCAAAGAAGATGGGAGTTTTCAATATTTAGGGAATGAAATCCGGAAAGAGGATAGAAACAATGTCCCGGAATATCAGTATCGTGTGAAGGGAGAAATCAAGAATGGTAGTTGAAGAATTTCATGATCAGAAAATTATATATCACTTAAATATAGACGAAGAAGTAAACAATATTTTAATGCATCTTAGTTCGTTAAAAACTATAAAGACTAATAGAGTAATCAAAGGTACAACTTTGGTGGGTGCTTTTTATATCTTTTCTTTAGCATTTTATTCATACTTGTTTCATATATTATTTGCATGGATATTTTTATTGTTAAGTATTGGATTTGCTGCAATAGGTTTAAGTGTAGAAAAATTACAAAAAGTATTTATGAGAGCAATCATAAATAAAGAAAAACAGAAAATGAATAATGAGCGAAAATATGTGTTTTCAAAAGAAGGTGTGGATATAGTCACACAGGCTGGAGCTACACATAATTATTGGAGTTCATTTGTTAATAAGGGAGAGATTGAAAATCATATTTATTTGGTTCGTAAAGACAATAAAGTTATATTGATCAATAAAAATGTTCTATCTGAAAATGAATTACTGTTGCTTAGAAGTTTTATTCAAGATATAGAAACAGAACAGTTAGAAACGGAAAATAAAATGTCTTTTAAAATGAAGGCATTGGTGGTTGTTACGATGATTACTATTATTGTTTCATTGATATATACTGGCATTAAAATCGGATATCCTTTATCAAATGGAGAGATTTTTCGTTTATGGTTTATAAGAACAGTTCCTATCATACAATTTTTAATTCTACAATGTTTGAATATTATATGGACGTGTGTTTTGTCTAGGACAATAAAGAAGAACAAAAAGAAATCTTTATTGAAAAGAATTTTTTTATGGGCAGTCGGAATAATTGTAGTGCTAACAATGGCATTGGGGATATTTGTGACCATGTTAAATGAAGATTCAGAACATTATAATAGTAATGGAACCGTGATAGTTAAAACTCCTGTGTGGTTAGATAAACCATCGTATAGACTGTATAAAGAAGAAAATATTCTGGTTCTTCGGTTCTTAAGAAATGCAGATGGAATAGATGATATAAATGCTTCAACTACACAGCAGGAATATATAGATAAATATATAGCTAAAAAGTATGGGTATTTAGAGAAAAAATCAGAACATCAAGATGACGATAAAAATGAATCACGTCAAAACGATATGACAATCGAAAGTCAACAAGATTCAAAAAAAATCAAGAAAATAGACGAAGGCTATCAAAAAATATATCAAACCTATATAAAGGAAACTGATGCAGAATATAGAAAAGACTATAATGCAAAGGGGTATAGCTATATTGTTACCTACGAAGATGAAACGCAGATTAGATATCTAATGTATGATCGTGATAATCAAGAAGGAACAAAGACTCAATATGTGTATTATAAAAATATAAAAAGTACAGATGGATCATGGAGTATGATGGATGCTGAAATTTTAGATATGTACCAGTATGATTACGAATCAAAAGAGGTAAAGGATTTACAAAAGACTTCCTGGTAAATTTAAAAAGAGATCCATTGAATATGAATAGTTACTACATCTCTGGAAAGCCTTGATAAGGTTTTTCAGAGATTTTTCTTTTTATTGGCTACATCTGCCAGTTGGCTACTATCTGGGACTGTTGTTCCGTTGATAAGATTTTCAAGTTGTTGTGCGACTTCGGCTTGTTTGTTTGGATACAGATGACTATAAGTATTTAAGGTTTGAAAGAATTGTAGAGCAGATGAAACAGGCACAGGGGATCACGGAACAGTTAAAGGCAGAAAATCAGATGGAATGGGTAGCGAGAATGAACAATATATAATCGTGTGCAAGGGAGATTGTGGATACAGAGATGGTTTATCAATAATGGAAATAAAATGAAGGAGAAAAGGCGGCAGTTTAGAAAGGCTGTTGCCTTTTAGGAATTGTTGTTTATTTGTTGTTTTTTATAAGCTATACTATAAGGAAAAGATAACATTAGAGCCAGAGGTGAAATTTATGAACTATAAAATTTTAATGGTTGATGATGATAGAGAATTGCTAAAAATGCTGAATCAATACTTTACATTGAAGAATTATACGGTAATGATTGCAGAAAATGGCATAGAAGCAATGGAAAAGATAAGTGCAAATCCCGATATTATTTTATTGGACGTAAATATGCCGGGAATGGACGGAATTGAAGTGTGCAGAAGAATCAGAGATATGGTTTCCTGTCCGATTATTTTTTTGACTGCAAAAGTAGAAGAACAGGATCGAGTAATGGGATTGTTGTCTGGTGGTGATGATTATGTTTTAAAACCATTTAGTTTGAAAGAATTAGATGCTAGAATTATTGCCCATTTGAAACGTGAAGAACGTTTACATAGGAAAAAAGAACAAAGGTTTTATGGAGAATTAGTGATTGACTATGCCAGTAAATGTGTACATATTAAAGGGAATGCTTTAGAGCTTACGAAATTAGAGTATGAGATCATAGAATTTTTGTCTATGAACCCTGAAATGGTATTTGATAAAGAACGAATCTATGAGAAGATTGGCGGATATGATGCAGAAGGGGACAGCCGGGTGGTTACGGAGTTGATTCGCAGAATCCGCAAGAAAATGAAAATGTATTCGGAACACGAATATATTGCAACGGTATGGGGGAGGGGATATAAATGGGCAAAATAAAAAATCTTTCGTTAAGGAAAACCATTGTTTTGTATATGATAATTAGTTTAATAATTAGTTTTTATCTTTCAGCACTAATTATGCGAATAGCAAGCACAGTACAAAACAACATTTGGTGGAATTATGTAGACCAAGAAGAATATTTTGAAATGGCTGAAGGGGATGGTAGAAGGTATTTGCCAGATGTTCCGAGACCACATTCTTATGAAATGAAAGAATTTGATTATCATGTATCGGAAATATGTGATTTTCTTCAGACATTTACAGTGCTTATCGTATCTGTTGCAGGGAGTATTATAGCGGTATTTCTTTTTTATAAGCATAAACTGAAATGCCCTATCGAAGAATTAGAACTGGCTTCCCGACAAGTTGGTCGAAATAATTTAGATTTCCATATCACTTATGAAAATGAAGATGAGATGGGCGGATTGTGCAAAGAGTTTGAACGAATGAGAGGACAGCTGGCAGAGAATAATCAACAGTTATGGAAAATGCTTGAGGAAGAAAAGGCTTTGCGGGCTGCCATTGCACATGATATACGTTCTCCGCTCTCTGTGCTGGAGGGGTATCAGGAAATGCTTTCAGAATATCTTCCGAAGAAAGAGATAAACATGGAGCAAGCCTTAGAAATGGTAAATGAAAGCAAAAAACAGATTGAACGTATGGATATCTTTGTGGAAACTATGCGAAAGATGAGCAGTTTAGATACAAGGGAGTTAGTAGCAGAAGAAATTACCAGTAAACAGGTAGAAATAGACGTACGGGCAGAGATGAACGTGTTTAGGAAAAAATTTGGAAAGCTATATGAATTAGAATGTTCGGAAACAGAAGAAAAATTTTCAGGAGATAAGGAAGTGATTTTAGAGGTTATAGAAAACCTTTTGTCAAATGCCTTTCGTTACGCCAAGACAAAAGTGGAAATGGAAGTGTTTCTTACCTGTTCTGAATTACAGATCAGAATAAAGGATGATGGAGTGGGATTTACAATAGATAAGCAAAAGGCAACAGAGCTTTTTTATCAGCAAAATGTGAAAGACAGTTTGAAACATTCAGGAATGGGCATGTATATCAGCAGATTGTATTGTGAAAAGCATGGTGGTCAGTTACTGATAGAAAATGAAAAACAGAGTGGAGCTGTAATAACAGCAGTATTTCATCGGATTGCATGAGCGGTCCGATTTTTTTATGCTGTTGTCTTTTTGTTGTGATTTATATTTTATGATGTCTATAACGAAGGAAAGGAGGAATACGTATGATTGCTATTTTTAAAAGAGAGATTATGAATTATCTAAAGCGACCGTTATTTTGGGTAGGTGTTCTGCTTGTGATTTATGGTGTGTTTAATGCGACAAGTCCATATTTAACCACACATTATCTTACAACGGGGGAGAAAATCATCAATGATCAGTCCAACACTTCGGTTGAAGGAGAAGTGTATGAGGGCTATATTCCAGCCACGCCTGAAAAGCACAGAGAGGTATGGCATGAAAAGGTAAAAATAAAATTAACGGATGTGTTTGGATTGACGGATTCAGAAGCACAGAATGTCATTGAAAAGCTGGAAAGCATGAATTTAAAAGAGGCCTATGCGTATTTGGAGCAGGAATATGACTGGTACGGGGCAAGGTATTTATACGAGGACAGTACGTATTATAAGGGAACGGCAGAAGAAATCAACGCATATCTAGATAAAAAATTGGAAGATAAGACATTTTCTTTTTATTACGCAAGAAAATTTGCTGATTTTGCGGGTCTGTATATGGTGTTTTTTGCAATTATTATGTTGGCGGTTTTATTTTTACAAGATACAAAAAAGCATACTTATGAATTGTTGCATACAAAGCCTGTGACTGCCGGGAAGTATGTAATGGGAAAAGTGAGTGCAGGATTTACAATTTGTTTGCTTGTGCTAACTATTTTGAATATACTGTTTTGGGTATTGTGCCGCATCTATACAAAGGATAGTGGATTTGAAGTGCGACTATGGGATTTTGTGGCTTCTACGGTACTTTATATATTGCCTAATATGCTGATGATTGTGAGTATATATACATTGATTTCACTCATATTTAAAAATCCACTTCCGGGTGTACCACTTTTGATTCTTTATATGGTGTATTCCAATTTGGGCGGAACTAATGCAGAGGGAGTTTACGGATATTGGGGCAAACCTTTGGCAATCATGGTACGATTTCCGGGGCAGCTTTTTGATACGACACCGCCCCCGATGGCGCTCTTAAATCAAAGTTTTCTTATTATTGTATCGGTAGTAATTATACTGATTTCGATACAGATTTGGAAGCGGAGGCGAATATAAATGAAGAAGGAAATGAAGATTGTTCTGCCATTTTATAAAATTGCTTATGCAGTATCCTTTGTTGTAATTTTAAGTGTGATTCGTGCAGTTGTTTTCACGTATGAAATAGGACTATCCATAGAGCCGCCTTTTGCGATATTGACTGCTGTTTTTTGTGCAGATACTTATGTGCAGGAAATTACAAGCAACCGTTCCGAAGTTCAGAGACTGTATCAGATAAAAAAGAGAATCTATTCTATTATACAGAGACTGATGATACAGGGAACTTTTTTGCTGCTGCTCGCTGTTCTTGGATATGGATTGTTTTTTGCGTTTCAGAAACCAATTACACATCCAGTAACAGAAAGTGAAATACTTCAGTTTATTACCTGTTTTGGGGCGATTGTAGTAACTATTTTCTTTTGGGGAATATTGGCTAATACATTGTCTATGCTTTTTCGCAATATGTGGATGGGAATTGGAAGCAGTCTTTTGATATGGGTAGCAACAAATTCCACAGGTGGAGATAAACTTTTTGGAGCATGGAATCTGTTTTCTTATTCTTTTAGAGATATAGAAAATACTGCCGATATTACATGGCTGTATGGGAAAGGCTTGTGTATTTGTATCGGACTGATTTTGTTACTGGCATTGCCGAAGATCGTAAGAAAGAGAGGGTAAATTTATGAGTATTCATATTGAGGATTTAACGGTAAGATTTAAGAATAGTGTCACAGCAATCGACCATGCAGATTTAGATATACCAAATGGGATATTTGGACTATTGGGAGAAAATGGAGCGGGAAAGACAACTTTGATGAGAGTTTTGACCACTGTGCTTAAACCTACAAACGGAATGGTTACATTAGACGGAATTTTGTATAGCGAAGGAAACTATGAAAAAATCCAAAGAAAGATAGGGTATTTACCACAGGAAATTGAACTGTATCCTAATTTGACGGTTCAGGAGTGTTTGGAGTATATGGGAGATCTGGCAGGTGTTCCGAAAGCAGAATGTAGAAAGCGGATAGATTATTATTTGAAAAAGACCAGTCTTATAGAACATCGTAAGAAGAAAATGAAGCAGTTATCAGGCGGTATGAAGCGACGGGTAGGATTGGTGCAGGCGCTTTTAAATGAACCGGAATTTTTAATTGTGGATGAGCCAACTACCGGTTTAGATCCGGAGGAACGTATTCGCATCCGCAATTTGTTAGTAGATTTTTCTGAAAACAGAACGGTTTTGTTTTCAACTCATGTGGTAGAAGACTTAGCTGCCACCTGCAATCAGCTTGCAATTATGCATAAAGGTCGATTTCTGTATGCGGGTTCTATGAAGAATTTGACAGAAGAAGCACAGGGGAAAATCTGGATTTGCAAAGTACCTGATGAGAGAAAAGCAAGAGAAGTGGAACAGAAGTATCGTATTACATCTAAACAGTATGTTGAGGGGGGATTGCAGTTAAGAGTGATTTCTGAAATACAGCCAGAATTGGAGTGTATGTCAATTCCTGCAACGTTGGAAGATGCTTATATTTATGTGACGAATCAATACGAGTAGATAAAGCACCATCTGATGCTTTACTACCAGTTGCACGTTGTTCGCTTTGAATATTTGTGGAGAAAAAGTATGTATTATTTTGGCTTTCTATAAAACCTATAAACCAGCCATTTATATCCTGCCCGTTAACTCGTCCGGTTCCGGTTTTTCCATAAATTCTCCATTTTCAGAGGCGGTAAGATGGATGGAATTTTTGACGGCATGAATATTAGCAGGAGTAAAGTTGAAGTTGTTTCGATATAAATTTTTCAAAAGTTCAACTTGTTCTACTGGTGAAATCTTTAAGGATGACTGCATCCAGTAGGAAGAGAAATCTCCGGATATATTTTTATTGCCATATCCTATTTGCTGAAGGTATGAATTTATAGTGGAAGATCCGAGCTGCTTGTCGATTGATTCAAAATACCAGTTTGTATATATCTTTTAAAAGGTATATGATTAAGAAAAACGGCAGGAGGTATCTGAATGAAATCACATAAATATTGGTCTATCGGTGCACTGATTACAATGCTTGGAACTTTTTATACAGGTTATAAGGGATCAAAAGAAGGCCATAAGTACTTTGCAGCAAGTTCTTTGCTTTGCATGATTATGGCTATTTATACAGGACACAAGATGATTTCTGGTAAAAGTAGGAAGAAAAAAGAAGTTTCAGTAGAGAGTGTTGAAGATTAAAAAACAAAATATTTTAATAAATAACGCCGGTGCGGGATTTGATATGATATGTACCCTCTTTACTGGACAAACCAGTAAGGAGGGTATTTTTATGCGTTATAGTTACGAATTTAAATTATTATGTGTTGATTTGTATAAATCTGGGATTTATCCAGATACACCAAATGGTACAACAGATGAAAGATTTAAGAAAAATGTAAGAGAATGGGCACGTATGGTTGATTCAAATGGGCCGGAAGTATTAAAACATAAGGTTTTTAACAAAGTTTGGTCTCCTGAAGAAAAACTAGCGTTAGTATCACAAGTTATTGCAGGTAAATCAAGAACGGATGTTGCATTAAAAGCTGGTATTAATCCTGGAATGCTTTATCAATGGGTTCAAAAATACAAAACTATTGGATATAATGGATTAGTAGAAAATAGAAAGGGGCGTCCGCCACAGATTTCCGATATGAAAAAATCAACTAATCCAAGTCCACTTACTGAATCTGAACGTGAAGAACTTATTCGCTTGAGAGCAGAAAACGAATATATAAAAGCTGAGAACGAAGTAATAAAAAAAGGATCGCCTTGAGGCAAGAAAAATGGGCTGCGCAACTCA